>Ga0209060_10000876_pt1 | contig 41035 bp, 39 predicted proteins | sample Coa_R1_8_FD_187155 | JGI IMG/M metagenome (GOLD analysis project Ga0209060, IMG submission 187155) | Surface soil microbial communities from Centralia Pennsylvania, which are recovering from an underground coalmine fire - Coalmine... | ecosystem: Environmental > Terrestrial > Soil >...
TTGTGGCTCTACCGCGAGCCACAATGGACAACGGAAGACGGTTACAAAGGCCACTCGATAATTGTTCGGGTCGCAGAAGGCACGGGCAGAGAACTGCTGCTCGAATATCCGTTTCCAAAGAAAAAACCCAATGGGATCCCGCACTTTCCAGTGCGTCCGAAAATTGTGCTGAAGGCGGTCGAAGCAGATATTCGTCGCGCCATGGCCGCTGGATGGAATCCAACTTCACGTGGCAAGACGTTTGCGTTTCAAGTGCCCGAAAATTCAAACTGAGACAAACCCAGCAACAACGCGCCACCATTGTTCGACGACCGCGAGCCCATTTCCGCTCATACATCCGCCCGTCACCCGACGTTATTCGGGCGACAGGAGCAACGGTGCCGTCGGAGGCTGCAAATGGGAAATGTTGCTCCTATCACTAATTCTCTCCACTAATTCTCTCCCAAGTCGTCCACCGAAGCCGACATGGCAATGACCAATGAGTGTGAACTTCTACCAATTTCATGATGACGAAATGAGGCCGGGTCTAATCTGTGTTGGCCCCACCAAAGTCGTTTGTCCAATTCTTTCTGCAAAAGATTTTGTTCGTCACTTCCACGGCTACTGCCTGTACACCGATCTCGAAACTGGAGAGCATTTCATTGGTGTTTCTCGAGTGAGGAGTGCATCGAGGTTTCGACGGTTGATGAGGGAAGCAGGCGTGGAATTCACGTTGTGTGAATACCTGCCAGCCAGCTTCAAGCCTGGAGGTCCTAAGGGTCGAGCTACTCCGTGGGACGGAGTTCGACAGAACTAGGTTGGATTAAGCAGCTGTCTTCAGGTTTTGGTTAGGACCCGTCCCGACTACGAAATCCGCCGCAAGATTTCTAGAAACGTCCGGTTGGCGACAAAGCCGTACGCATTTCCATCCGCGCCGATCTTCCGCCGCAGAGCCGGCTGCGCCAATCTCTCTGGATGGCCCGCCTTGCCCGCTTCGTCGTTCCCGGATTCCCGCACCACGTGACTGCGCGCGGCAACAGGCGCGAGCCTTTATCGCGACATTCTCGGCGAACAGATGGAAAAGGCGCGGGTCGAAGTGTGGGCCTACTGCCTGATGCCGAACCATGTCCACCTGATTCTCTGTCCCGCGGTGGAGACGGGTCTCGCTCGCGCCATGGGTGCAGCCCATCGCAGGTGGGCCAACCACATCAATGCGCGCGGCCGCTGGCGGGGACATCTCTTCGATGGCCGGTATGCGTCGGTGGCGACGGACGAGCCCCACTTCGTCACGGCCGTGCGCCATGTGGCGCTCAATCCCGTGCGCGCGCGGCTGGTGCCGGCGGCCGAGGAGTGGCCATGGTCCGGTGTGCGCGCGCATCTCAAAGGCGAGAACGACAGCCTGGTCGTCGTCGAACCGGTGCTTCGGCGCGTGAAAGATTTCGCGGCCTTGATCCGCACGCCGGCAAACGACGGAACCTTCGCGCCGCTTCGCGCAGCCGAGCTGATCGGCCGTCCCCTGGGCAGCGACGAATTCATTTGCGGTCTCGAACGGATGCTCGGGCTCAGGATCGCCCGGGGCGCACCGGGACGAAAGAAGCCGGAGGTTCTCTTCGCGCAGTCCGATCTCTTCGGGTGCTGATAGGCTGCGAGGGCAACGTTGCTCCTGTCACCGATTACTTCAGCTGGTATGCTTCCAACACCGCGGGGGTTGGATGTCTTTTAGAAGTTTCACTTTGGGTTTGGCTCGCCTACTTGTCCTCCTGATGGCGCTCGGGGTCATCACGTTTGTACTTAGCGGTTTGGTCGCATCGTACTCGAAGTACTATTTCTATGGGCGGTTCAATGACGCCAACGATCGATCCCTCTATATGGCAGCAGCGTCATTCTGGGATGAGAACTTCGGTCTGATTGGAATCGCGAATGGTCAGAGGAACGTGGACATCGTATTTGAGCCGGAGGAGTGGGACCGTTTCGTTGCCCTTTGGCGGAAGGCAGATTCCTTTCACCAAACCAACCCCACATTCGTTGGTGCCCTTTCCGAAACTGACGCGAGCAATGCTCGCATCTTCCTGATAGCGGGGCCAAAGGTGCAGTTCGTACTTCGCGAAGGAGACGATTGTGTCATATTCGAGCTGCCGCGTTCGGATGGGCAGATCTTCGATCTTGCGTTGATGCGCGTGAAAGATCATCTAGCTGGCAAGATCACTGCCGCCGGACATTCTGAAGGTCCGGGAGGTGGTTTTCGTGATGCAGTCGAAGCGCTTCAACATTGGCCTCCGGCACCCCCTGATAAGCCGCAGTGCTGACTCTGTTGGGCCAGAACGCTTGCCGCGCCTGCTTCACCAAATCCAATAGAGGTTGACATCGCCCTGCATCCACAGGCGGAGCCAATCGGCAACAAACAAGAACCCGATGAGTGCCGAGGCAGCAGCGATGCTCAAGCTGACTACCGGCCGATATCGTCTGAGCCAAATCGATCCGACCGAGAGCGTTATGCCCGCAAACATTAGACACCAGAGCCCGATTGCCAGAGGAGACAGCGGGTCTCCCCATTTCTCATAATCAATTATTTCGGCATCCCACAAAGCGATTGCGGCGAACGCCCACGATAATGCTCCGCTAAGGCCCAGAAACTTTGACGCTTCGTTCAATGCACATGTCCTCACGAAGCCCGCCCACGCTACATCGCCCCAGCACGTCCCGGTAAGTGCCGCTGAGCGCTCACTCTGGTTCAGCACCTTACGCCATCACTGGGGCTTGTGCGCGTGCCGACCGGGCACGGCTTGGCTCAAGCCAACTTCAAATTGATGCACCGACGGGCGAACCCTAGGTGTGGTAGATTGTGCTGATGAGACTGAAGATCGCTCTCGCCACCGAGAGTGCCTTCGCAATCAGCTTGGCGAGCGCAGCCTGCATGCCTTGACGAGACTGAGTTTGAACAAAAGAGAAACCCTGCGAGTTCTGCTAGTTGACGCGAAAAAGAGGCGCTTGCGGATTTCGCGAGTGTCTATCGATGTCATTTTCTATGTGAACGGGAATAAGCGATACGATTTTGATGCCGGGCGAACGACATCAAGTGGCGTCTGTGTAGCTCCGTACCGAGTCTTTGAAGCCACCCGCGCTAAGAATCAAAGAATATTTCTAATGGACTACAACACGTCGATTGAAGATTGCGATCCGGAAGTGTCGATTCACGTTCCAACAAAAGAAGAGCTTCATGCGCGATATGAGGCCGTGAGGAAATGGTTCCCCCATAGAGCGCTCCGACAATGGCTGATGCTCCGCACCAGCAACAACGACCGCGTGATCGCGCAAGACGTTTGGGTCAAGCTTGAAGGGCGCGGCACAACTACAGCGCGGCTTCTCTCTCACCTGCACTAACGTAGTGGATGTGCGGCACTACAAATTCATCGAACTCGACGGTTCAGAAGAGAAATCCAGAGGACCGGCACTGGAGGTCTACGCATCCGGTGCGGTCTGGCATCTTTCAAATTAGGACACCTACTCGATCCTGCGCTCGCTGGTTCTACGACGACGTGCAACGAATTGGTTCGGCCTGATACGGCCATCCCCATCAAGTGTGCGCCCTAACTGGGCCGCGTCAACGGATGAGACGTTCTGACGATCCGATACGCGTGGGATACGACAGCTGATTGAAGCGCCGTGCTTATGCAAGCCATAAGGGAGTAAACGACGGGTCGCACCCACGGTCCGCTCAACATATCCGCATAGGCAGCCGGATACCAGGCGAGAAGTGCGCGAAGGATGCAGATGTAGGGAACCAAAATCGCGAGGCCGATGGGCAGCACCGCGAGTAGCTCCGCCAAGAAGAGTTTAACCGCCCACCCGCGCGTCAGCCGCCAGCTATCCGCAATCCGGTCCGTCCATCGTGCGACGTGCTCTCCGACTGCCACGGAAGGGATCACAAAGGAAAGGCGCAGAAGGAGGTAGATCAACGCGACCACGAGCGGCAACCTGAGGATACTGAGCCCGAAAAGAATCGGCACGGCTAGCAGAGCTGACGCCGCGATAAGCAGAACGCCCCAGCAAGCTACAGCGGCTATCCTTTGCCACTGGAGGGAACGCGCTGACTCCCCGAGCAGAACCAATCGGCACACGGGCACAGTGATTGCAGACAACGGGAGCAGAAGAACAACTTCCAGGCCGAACAGGCCTGCGGCCGCCAAACCAAGAACCGATCGCGAGAATGGTTGGGCTGCAAGAGACTCGAGGTGGGCGCGCGTACTCTCGAGAACAACGACAAGCAAGAAGGTGAAAACCAACGGGAGGCGCAACTCTCTCCAGACTTTAGCTGCGTCCCGACGGGCCTCTCTCGCGAGGAAAGTTATGGAGCCGGGTGCGACCGCCGGATCGGCTGCGCCTTCCACCATTCGGACTGTCTACCTCCTCAAAGCGAAAGGGATGACCCGTTTCATGCATCCTTGAATTAAGACGCGCTCGCGGGCCTCAAACAGCCCCTTGGGCCCAAAAGTGTTACCCATGTCTCCGGAATAACCCGTTACCCATGTGTCCGGTACGGACCCCGACCCCAACTGGGTGGCGGACAGGGAGGGATTGCGAAAATGCGCGAGGACAATCGCGCATTTTCGTCCTCGGGCATCGCCCTCGGATCGCCTTCGCTGACGCTCGGCGCCCAAATCGCCTGACGGCGATTTGTCGAACAAGGATCCGTTCACCGCTCCCTGCTCACACGTGTCGACGTCGAACACAGCAACGTCGCGGATTTGGCGGATTAGGTGACAGGAGCAACGTTCCCCGGCGTGACGATCGCTGTCACCGGTCCGAGACATTGAAGTTAAATCGACCCCGAACTGAGTCATGGATGAGCGCTTAGCAAATGGGGAACGTTGCTCGTGTCACCGGAATCTAACGTCCCTAGTCGAAGATAGGTTGATGCTGCACAAGAGATCCGAACACGTACAGCAGAATACAACCAGTGGCGAAAACGGCTAAGCCGGCAAAGAGTGCGCGCCTGTGAACTCGGCCACCAGGTACTTTATCCGCGGCTCTGAGCACGCAATCTACCCGCCTGAAGACCTGATTTGAGAGTCGGCCCTCGATTCTCGCTTGCCTCAGCTTTCTGTTTAGTGCCGCTATGTGATAAGCAAGATATGCCCATGCAGCCACCACGACGATGATGAGCAAATAGGCGACTGCCCTCTGCCAGAGCGACATCGTCGAGAAAATCAGATGTGCAGGGTATTGGCTCATTGCACGGAAGGTTTGCTCATTTCGTTGGAGGAATCCTGCCTCCAGGATCGCGAGTCAGCCACAAATTGCCCAACAGTCCCAAAGCGCCGACGCCGAAAGCCGTGAACAAGATATGTTCAGCAAGTAAGAGGGTGTCCAGTTGAGCACGACTTATGTAAATCGTCGTGCTCTTCCAGGCATGAGGAATGACCTGCCCCGTCGCCAAATTCGGCGTGCGCGGAAATCCTACGAAACGCCAATTCATATAGTAGTCAAATGCGCCAGCACCCAGCCCGACGATGACCGCGGCTAAAGCTACCGCCCTGAAAATCGACGCGGCGATTCGCCGGCTTCCCGCCACCAATTTCTCCATCGTCAATAAACGCTGGCGTAAGTAACACCTACACTTTGCGCCGCGCCTAGATCCTCGATGGCCTCCCCGACGACGTAGTCTCCCGCGCGTTTGCGCAAGGCCGAATTCAGTCCAGAGCGATAGGCACGTGGGTCCATTTTTCTTTCCGCTGGCGGACAGGGAGGGATTGCGAAAATGCGCGAGGACAATCGCGCATTTTTCGTCCTCGGGCTTAGCCCTCGGATCGCCTTCGCTGACGCTTGGCGCCCAAATCGCCTGACGGCGATTTGTCGAACAAGGGCTCGTTCACCGCTCCCTGCTCACGAGCGGAAAGAAAATGGGTCCCACAGGGCCCATTTTCTTTCCGCTGGCGGACAGGGAGGGATTCGAACCCTCGAAACGGTTCGTCACCGTTTACACACTTTCCAGGCGTGCGCCTTCAACCGCTCGGCCACCTGTCCTAAGGGCTCGCGACATATAGCGAGCGGAGGGACGCCGCAAGCGTTCGCAATAACCTCGCGATCGAGCCCAATTTTGACTTCCGTGTTCATGGGTGGCCGGTACGGCGGCTGGCACCGCCGACCGGCCCTGACGGTCTTGTTGGTGTATCGCTAGAAGCCTTCGCGCAACGGGTAGTCGCAAACGATCGCCTTGCCGGCGGACAGCGCTTTCACAGAATGTTTCGTGTGCGCGGGCACGATGGCGATCATGCCGGGGCCGGCGACTTTCGTCTCGCTGCCGATCGTCACTTCAAGTTTTCCTTCGACCACGTGCCAGACTTCTTCCTGGAGATGGCCGTGCTCGTGAATGGTCGCGCCTGCCTCGAACTGCCAATGCGCGAAGGTCATCTGCGGCGAATGAAAGATGCGCCCCCGCCAGCCGGGACGCTTTTCGTTGATGGGGATGTCATGGGTATCGAGGAAGGGCATGGGCAGGACCCCGATGCGCAGACGGTCAGCTCAGCGCAATACACGAGCACCATAACACGCGCGGTCGGAGCGCGCGGCACGCCGAATTGGCTATTCGGCGCGCCCCACCCCGAAATTTGCGTCCCGCAAATTTCGACCCTCCCTCCCTCTTCCCTCGCCGCTTCGCGGCTCGCCGAGGGCAGGCTCGGGAGGGTCGAGATTTTCCTAATCCGTGCCGGCGCGGCCAAGACCGAGATCGTGCTCCGCGGCCACGATCGAGATCGTGTACCCCGCGACCACGTCGAAGAGGCACATCGCCACGATGAAGAAGAAGGGCGAGGTCGCAAACCCCTTGAGCGTGATGAAGCAGATGAGCGCGATCACAAAGGTCAGCATCGAGAACGCGTGATTGATGATCTCGCGCGCGGTGGTGCGCGTCGCCTTCACGATCTCGACGAAGAGCATGATCAGCGCCACCAGCTCGACGAGATCCCCGATCGTGAACGTCCAGGGCTGGCCGGAGAACATCGGGATCGTGATCCCGTTGCCCATGATCCTTGCGATGTCTTCGTGGCCGGTGATGCCGCCACCGAAGGCAAACAGCATGTAGACGATGACCGGAATGATCATCAGCGGAAATATACGCAGCACGAAATCCCTCCCCTGATCCCCAAGGCTCGCCTTTTAGCATACCGGCCCAAAAAAGCCGAAGCGCACGCGGATCAGGTACCGGCAGCGGCGCGGAGTGCTGCGCGTTCGCGGAAAATCAGGAAGAGATTGCGGACATAGACGATAAGCCCGCCAGCCTGCCCGATCGAGAGCGGCACGCTTTTCAGATGGAGCGTATAGGCGAGCGTGATGAGGCCGCCGCCGATGCTGCAATACCAGAACGCGACCGGGATCACGCTTCGCCCCTCGCGTTCGCTCTGGAACCATTGCACGGCGAAACGCGAGGCGAAGAGCGCGGTGCCGACACCGCCGACCAGCGCCCAGACATGCTCGTTGGTGAACCAGCCTTCGATGCTCATGCGATCTCTTCCGTTTCGACCGGGTGCTTCAGGCGGCGCTGCAACCAGCGCACGCCCATGAGGTCGGTAATGCCGACCATCATCCTGCGGAAATTCGTGTACTTGGAGCGGCCGTGCAGCCGCGGGCGATGGTTGACGTCGACATAGCCGACGGTGAAGCCCTCGCGCAGCATCAGCGTGATCAGGTAGCGATGGAGGTTGTCGAAATAGGGAAGCGCTAAGAACGCGTCCCGCCGGAACGCCTTGAGGCCGCAACCTGTGTCGACGGCACCATCACCCAGGAGACGCGAACGCACGCCGTTGGCAATCCGCGAGGCCGCGCGACGGGCAAATGTGTCCTGGCGCTTCTTGCGGATGCCGGACACAAGACCGACCCGGCCGCTCCGGTCTGCATTGAAGGCAGCGACCAGCTTCGGAATGTCGGCGGGGTCGTTCTGGCCGTCGCCATCGAGCGTGACGATGACCGGCGCGCGCGCTGCGCGCACACCGGTCCGGATCGCGCGGCTCTGGCCGGCATTGGAGCTGTGCCGCAGAATGCGAAGCGATCCGATTTCGGGTTTCAGCCGCGCCAGCTCGGCCGCCGTACCGTCGCTCGACCCGTCATCGACGAAGATGATTTCGCTCGCCGGCAGCCCCTCCAGCGTCGCAGCGATCTCGCGCGCCAGAGGTGCGACGTTCGCCGCCTCATCCTTGACCGGGACGACGACGGAGAGCTGAGGCGCGGTTGTTCCGTTCGGTTCCGGCATGCCTTAGATTTCTTCGGGGCGATACGCTTTCCCGACAGACTGTGCCCCCGCGCGTCTTATACGAGGCGCGAGCCGCTCCCAAAACAGGCCCGCCGCGAGATGAGTGCAGTGCAGACCGGCAACGGACATGCCGGAAAGGGCGAAACGGAGTTGGCGGGTTCATTCGAAAGGTTCTACGCGCTCGTCCTTAGATGGCCACGCGCATCCCTTGCGCTCCTGGCGCTGATGCTGTGGCTGCCAACGGCCGCGACCCTGCCGCCGATGGACCGTGACGAAAGCCGGTTCGCGCAGTCCTCGAAGCAGATGCTCGAATCGCGCGATTTCGTCGATATCCGGTTTGGGACCGAACCCCGCTACAACAAGCCCGTCGGCATCTACTGGGTGCAGGCGGCCGCGACCGAGATTGCGGGGTTCGGTCATCGCGATCGCATCTGGACATACCGCATTGCATCGCTTCTCGGAGGCATCGCGGCCGCGTGGCTGACATTCTGGTGCATGAGCGCCTTCGCGCCGGACCGGACGGCCTTTGCCGGCGCGGCCCTACTTGCCTCGACACTGCTTCTCTCCGCCGAATCCTCGATCGCCACGACCGATGCGCTCAACCTCGCCTGCACGCTCGGTATGCAGGGCCTCCTGCTGCGCGCCTATCTCGCCCGCCGACAGGGCGACAGCCGCGCGCTCCCGCTCTGGCTCTGCCTCGCCGGCTGGGCGAGCCTGGGCGCCAGCATTCTCGTCAAAGGTCCGGTGGGCATTGGCGTCTGCGCCGTTACTGCGCTGGCGCTGTCGCTCTGGGACCGCGATGCGCGGTGGCTCTCCGGCACGAGACCCATGTTCGGCATTCTGTTCGCGGCGGCTGTTGTCGCGCCTTGGGCGATCGCGATCGCGCTTCAGAGCCATGGTGCGTTCTACCAGCAGTCACTCGGGCATGACTTCGCGGCGAAGCTCGCGCGCGGGCAGGAATCGCATGGAGCGCTGCCGGGGTATTACCTCGCGCTGGTAACGCTGACCTTCTGGCCGGCAACCCTCTTCATGATCCCGGCGCTCCGGAGTGCCGTCGAAGCGCGCGCCGAGCCGGCGGTGCGATTCCTCCTCGCCTGGGCGACCGGCTCCTGGCTTCTTTTCGAAGCGGTACCCACCAAGCTCCCGCACTACATCCTTCCCGCCTATCCGGCGCTGGCGATGCTTTGCGCGCTTTTCATCGGAGCGAAGCGGATAGAGATCCGAACCCAATCCGGCTGGGCGATCGCAGGGCTGGTCCAGCACGCGCTGGGCTTCCTGGTGTTGGTTGCAGCACTCGTCCTGTTGCCCTCCCGTTACGGCCAGGCACCGGGAATGGCGGTCCTCGTCCTCGGCGTCCTCGCGGCGGCCGCCACGGCGTTCGCGCTCGCCCGAGCCTGGCAAGGACAGCGCCCGCGCGCCGCAGCAGGATGCATCATCGCCTCGCTCGCGCTCTATGCAGCATTGGCGGCCGATGTTCCCTCGGTCAGCGCACTCTGGGTCAGTCCACGCCTGGCCGCTCTTGTCGCGGAAGCGAGCCGGCCCGGCGATCCACCCGTCATATCGGCCGGTTTTGTCGAGCCGAGCCTCGTCTTCCTTCTGGGCACCGGGACCCGGCTTGCCGACGAGGGCGGCAAAGCCGCGGCACTGGTTTCACTGCGCGGCGGTCTCGTGCTCGTCGAGGCGCGGGACCGGACAGCGTTCATGGCCGCGCTCAGGAATGCGCGCGCCAGCATCGAAGAGCAGGGCGAGGTGAAGGGCCTCAACTATTCGCGGGGTCGCGCCGTCGACGTCGTCCTCTATCGCGTGACCCCCGGACCCTCTTCGAAGACCGATTGAGAGCGCGCACATCGCGCATCGACGATCGACCCCGCAGGTCTGACCAACTCCACTCTTAACCGCTCCTCAATCGACTGCTCGTACAGCTTCGCGTGTTGGGGATGAGCGACGCGATCATCACCGCGCGAGGCTCTTTCTCTTGACGCATGTTTTGAAGCCACTAAGTATGCGCGAGTCGTTTTGTCCGCCGACGGGGAGTCGCTGGGGCTTTCGCGGGACCGGACGATCGTGAGGTCACACAGGGCGACGATGAGTCTCCAACTGGTGCGGGGGCGCGAACTCAAGCCTCCGTTGCGGGAGCAAGAGAACAAGACGCCGGAGCCAAGACCCGGCACCCCGCACAAGGAAGCACCGTCCCTCCTCCCTCATTCACCCAAGACCACCTCGAGGACGGCGCTTCGCTTCCCCGTCAGTCCCGAGACCCGTTCCTTCTATCAACGCTTCTATCCTGGCACCTCCACCATCGAGTGGAATGACTGGCGCTGGCAGATGCGTTCCCGCATCCGCGCGCTCCCTGAACTCGAACGCATTTTCCGGCTGTCCCGCGATGAGCGCGCCGCGGTCTCACGCCACGAGGGCGCACTGCCCGTAGGCATTACGCCCTATTACGCCAGCCTCATGGGTCTCAAAGACCCTCGCGAGCCGCTCCGGCGCACCCACATCATGACCGGGGACGAGTACCTGCTCAGTCCCGGCGAGGACGACGACCCCTTAAGCGAAGACCATGACACGGTGGTGCCGGGCCTGGTTCATCGCTATCCCGACCGCGTCCTCTTTCTCACCACCGGCACCTGCTCGACCTATTGCCGCTATTGCACGCGCTCGCGTCTCGTCGGCAATCCCGGGGGGGAGTACCAGTTCTCGACACGTCAATGGGAACGGGCGCTCACCTATCTCGAGGCGCACCGCGAAGTCCGCGACGTGCTGCTTTCAGGCGGGGATCCGCTCACAATCGGCGACGAGAAGCTCGACTGGCTGCTGGGCCGGCTGCGGGCCATCAAGCATATCGAATTCCTCCGCATCGGGACAAAGATCCCGGTGGTATTGCCGCAGCGGATCACCAAGTCCTTCGTGAAGATGCTGAAGAAGCATCATCCGCTCTGGCTCAGCATCCACTTCACCCATCCGGCCGAACTCACGCCGGAAGTGACAGAGTCGCTGGCACGGCTTGCCGATGCCGGCATTCCGCTCGGAAGCCAGACGGTGCTGCTCAAGGGCGTCAACGACCAAGCAAAGACGATGATGCGGCTGATGCACGGCCTGCTCGTGCGGCGGGTGAAGCCCTACTATCTCTATCAGTGTGACCCGATCCGCGGCTCAGCCCATTTCCGCACCGGCGTCGACAAGGGGCTGGAGATCATCGCGGCGTTGCGCGGGCACACGACCGGCTACGCCACGCCGATGTTCGTGGTCGATGCGCCGGGCGGCGGCGGCAAAATCCAGCTCGCGCCCGACCCGGTCGCAGGCCGCGACGGCGACAATCTCCTCCTCAGGAATTTCGAGGGCCGCATCTACCGGTATCCCGACCCCGGCGGTTCCCTCGGGCGCAGCGCCTGACAGTCGCATGCGCATCGGTATCACGTACGACCTCAAGGCCGAGGCCCTCGCTCTGGGAGCGAGCGCGGAGGACGCCGCCGAATTCGATGTGCCCGAGACCATCGATGCGATCGCGGACGCGCTCGCGGGTCTCGGTTTCGAGCCGGTCAGAATTGGAAATGTGCGGCGCCTGGCAGAAGCCCTAGTCAGGGGCGAGCGCTTCGACGCGGTTTTCAACATCTGCGAAGGCGTCCGCGGTCTCGCACGCGAAGCCCAGGTCCCGGCCCTGCTGGAGGCCTACGACGTTCCTTACGTGTTCTCGGATCCGCTGACGCTTGCGCTTTCCCTCGACAAGGCGATGGCGAAGCGCGTGGTGCGCGATCATGGCGTACCGACGCCGGATTTCGCGGTCGTCGAGCATCTGTCGCACGTCAGATCGTGCGCCCTGCCCTTTCCGCTGTTCCTCAAACCGGTTTCCGAAGGTTCGGGAAAGGGGATCGACGAGCACGCCAGGGTAGACGATACGGCTTCGTTCGAGCGTGTCGCCGCGCGCCTGCTCACGCGCTTCGATCAACCGGTGCTTGCCGAGACCTTTCTTTCCGGTCGCGAGTTCACCGTCGGGATCACCGGCTCGGGCGAAGAGGCGACGATCCTCGGCGTGAGCGAGATCGGCCGCACGGCGAAGTTCGTGGGCCCCGGGTATGGCTACGCCAACAAGGAAGAAGGCTGGGAGGACAAGGTCGATATCCATCTCGCAGAGGATTCCGCTGCACAGGCCGCCGGCGAGGTCGCGCTGAAGGCATGGCGGGCGCTGCGATGCCGCGATGGCGGCCGGGTCGACATCAGGAATGACGGCCAGGACCGGCCCCACTTCATCGAGGTCAATCCGCTCGCCGGGCTGCGCCCGAATTATTCCGATCTCTGTCTCATCGCGGGCTTCCGGAACGTGTCGTACCAGGAGCTGATTGGCCGAATCATGGAATCCTTTCTGCGCCGATATCCGGAGCTCCGCTCGATCCGACGCGCAGCCGCATGACACCCAAACGGATTCTCATCCTCCATTCCGATGTTGCGCCGGACGCACCGCCGGACGAACTCGACACGCTTGACCAGGTCGAAGCCATCAGCGCCGCACTGACGGAACGTGGTCACGCGATCACGACCGCGGCCTATCCGGGAAGCCCACCCGGACTCGCGGCGCTCGCAGACCAGCACGCACCGGAGGTGGTCTTCAATCTGGTCGAAGCCGTCGAAGGTTCGGGCGCCCGAGCCGTGGAAGTGCCCGGGATGCTCGATGCGCTCGGGATCCCTTACACAGGAGCACGCGAACAGGCGTTGGTCGAAGCGGGCAACAAGCCTTTCGCCAAGAAGAAGCTCCGCGATGCCGGGCTTCCCACCCCCGACTGGAGCGAGCCGCCCGACTGGGACGGCATCGGCGAGCGGCCAATGATCGTGAAATCGGCGCTCGAGGATTGCTCGCTCGGTCTCGATGACGGCGCGATCGTAACCGGGGCCGAAGCGGTTCGCCGGCGCGCAGCGCAGAGTGCCGCCGCGCATGGCGGGCGCTGGTTCGCGGAGTCCTATGTCGATGGCCGGGAATTCAACGTCGCCGTGCTCCAGAACGGCAAGGGCCCGATCGTCCTGCCGCTCGCCGAAATGACGTTCCAGGAATGGCAGCCCGAGCGGCCGCGCATCGTCGGCTATCGCGCCAAGTGGGACGACGATTCCTTCGAATCCACGCGCACGGTCCGCGCCTTCGGCGTCGACGAAAGCGAGCCGGGTCTCGCTCGCGCCTTGCGCACGCTCGCTGCCAATGCATGGCGCCTGTTCGGCATCCACGGCTACGCGCGGGTGGATTTTCGCGTGGGGGCAGATGGAGCGCCCACTATTCTCGAACTCAACCCCAATCCCTGTCTCTCGCCAGACGCGGGCTTTGCCGCAGCAGCGGCAAAAATGGGTCTTTCCTACGCGGACGTGATGGAGCGCATCGTCGCGGCGGCGCTCGCGTGAGCGTCATCGCGCTCGGGAAATCCTATCCTTCGATTTTCGCACGCCCCGTCATCAAGTCTGTCGACTCGCGAATCTTTTCCTTTCGCTATTTTCGCGATTGCATGTCGTGCACGTTCTGCAAAGACCAGTGCTGTGAACACGGCGTCGACATCGATGCCGGCAATGCCGAGCATGTTCTCGGGCTTGGCGAAGCGTTCGAAGCCTATGTGGGCCGGCCGATGGCGTTCTGGTTCACGGAGGAAGAAGGCGCCGATTCCGAATTTCCGTCGGGCCGGCGCCGCCGCACCGCCGTCGCTGACGGATATTGCGTTTTTCATGATCGCATCCGCCGCGGATGCAAGATCCACGCCTGGTCGCTCGCGCATGGGCTCGACCATCGCCGCCTCAAGCCGCTCGTGAGCCTTCTCTTCCCCGTTACCTTCGAGGCGGGCGTGCTGATGCCGAGTAACGAGATTCTCGACGGCACGCTCATATGCAGCGGCGAAGGAGAGTCTCTCTACGCCGGCGCCCGCGACGAGATCGCGTATTTCTTCGGGCGTGAGCTTGTCGTCGCACTCGATGGGCTTGCAGCGCACACGCCGTGAGCAATTCGCCGGGGACAGCAGCTCTCGCTCGTAGCGCCGAACTCTCTATGATGTGATGGCGCCCCAGTGGAACATGAGTCCGGTACCACCCATCCGCCAAGAGTCATTCGGCGCCCAGACGTGCGCCGGCTGGGTGGCCCGGATCCCTGCTTCCGCAGGGCCCGGGCCATGACATGTTTTGTTTTGTCTGGTGATTTCCTCACGCGAATTCGCGTGGGACCTTGACCAATTCGCGGTCTCAGTCTCGCCCCTCTCGCGCGAGATATGCGCGCGAAAGAAGGGACTGACCGAGCATCATCCGCGGACGTTCGCGCGCGTTCTCCGCGATGGTGTGCAGCATCGCCGGATGCATGACGTAGATGTCGCCCGCGTCGCCCACAGTCTCGCAAACACGAACCTCCGTGCCCCAGGCCGCGCCACCATCCACCATGAAGCGGCGCTCGCGGTCCTGCGTCTTCTTCGAAAAGAGCGCAGCAAACCAGCGATCTTGCGCGAGCACTGTTTTGACGTCAGCCGAGCGCAGACGTTGTCCGAGCGCGGCGGCGCGTTCGACAATCACGCGGTGCGATCCCGCCACGTAGCAGGTGCCGCCGCCCTTCGGCTCGACGCGTTCCAGCAACACGAAGACCCTTACCAGCGGCACAATGTCGATACTGGTTTCGGGAGGCTGATCGATGTGCCACACGGTGCTCGGCACGTCCCATCGCCCGGTCGGAAAGGTGACGAGCGGCAGGCAAAGGTGTTGCGGCCTTTCCCATTCGCCTTCGCCGAGGAAAGCGTCGGCGATGCTCTGCAGCCCGTCGGCAACATCATCGAACGCACCCTCCCCTACCAATTTCTGGAACTGCGCCGGCCGTTCTTTGGTCCAGGTTTCGCGCCGTTCGCGATCCATGCCAAACCGCGCATGCAGATCGCCCCATAACCGGCCGGCCATTCCGGCCATCATGGACTCGGGGAAGTAGCGTGGAATGCGAAGCATCCCAGCGCGCGCGAATTCGGCGCCTTGTTCCTGCGTGAGAGAAAAGTGAGCAGCCACGGGTCATCTCCAAAGCAAAACGCCCCGCGGTGAACAGCGCGCCCCGGAGAAGACCGGAACGTGATGCCCACCACAGGGCGGTACCCCGTGGCCACCGCTTGGGGCGGTGATCGACATGATCGTCGACAGCCGGAACCTAGAACGGCGTTCGGGATTCGCGCAAGCCCGCTCTAGCGCCAGTCGTCGAGCACGTAGACATCCGGGCGATTGAAGCCTGGTGCGTTCGCTTTCTGCATCGCGACCCCGACGAGGTCCGTTCGAAATTTCCGTCCCACCAACGCCGCGTAAGCGCCGTGACGAGCCATGTTGACGCCGAGGCTCAGACGCTTCGCCTGCCGCTGTCCTGCGTAGGCTTCACAGGCATCGAGAAGGCGCTCGAAATCCTCGCTGGCAGCGGCGCCCGGGCGCGCCGCGCCGAATTTGACGTAACAGGTGCCAGAGCCTGCTTCCGTCCCGCGGCCGACATGGCAGATTGCGAACGCGCGGAGCTGCGAGCCGTCGTACAGAAGGACTGTATCGCCGAGCTTTTGCGCGTCCACGGACCGGATCTCGATCGCGAGATCGAGTCCCTCGAAGATGGACCCGGTGAGCGCGCGACAGTCTTCGATGGCCTGTTCCTTTTCGCCGGCGCCCAGTTCGGAAAGGAGCTTGTATCGGGGCCGATCGGAGGTCAGCCCTGGCGGCTTCGACATCACCGGCGTGAGGGCGCCGGCCCAGTAGCCGAATTTCTGATAGAGCGCGATGTGCTTGGGGCTGTGGCTGAAGGTGAAAAGTCCGGTGTGCCTGCACCGCCAGAGATCGAACTGTTCCATCGTACGCTCGAGCAATCTCTGCGCGATCTTCTGCTCCCACAGGGCCGGTTCGACCGTGAGCGGCCCGAAGAAGCCGAAACTTCCCCAGCGCGCCAGGAAATTGGAGCCTACGAATTTCCCATCCAGTTCGGCCGCAAAAGCGGAATCGGGCGCCGCGGCAAACCGCGTGCGTGCAAAGTCCGCGTCCCCGAACGTCGTGCTCGGGTCGGGAACCCTGAGAAATGTCCCGAACGCGACGCGGAAGATGCGGTCAGCCTCACCGAGGTCACGCTCCTCGAGCGGACGGATCTGAACTGCCACGTTCCCTCCTCAACAATATTTCCAGCGATCATAGCATCGGGCGCCCGACCAGGTTTATCCCCCGGGCTACCAGCAGCTCATGTCGGCAGCGGCTCGATGATCGCCTTGTGCAAGCGCCGCTCGCGCCAGAAGATGAAAAGGCCCGAGGCGATCACGACGGCAGAGCCGAAAATCACGCGTCGCTCGGGAATTTCGCCGAAGAACGCAAGACCGAGCAGCGACGCCCAGATCATAGCGACGTAATCGAACGGCGCGAGCAGCGACGGTTCGGCGAAGCGGTATGAGTAGGTCATGCAAATCTGGCCGATGCCGCCCAGCAGACCGCAGAGCACGAGCCAGAGCGTGGCCGAAGCCGTCAGCGGCGCGCGCCACCAGATCATGGTGAGCGCGCCTGCGATCGCCGTGAACGACATGAAATAGAAGACGATCGTTTCGCTTCGCTCCGTCGTGCTCATCTGCCGGATGAAGATCACGACGAACGCCGAAAGCAGTGCCGCCAGGATGGCGAGCACGGTCCCGAGCGAGGCTCCGCCGCCGGCAAGGCCCCCGACCCCGAGCGGACCTGTCATCAGAAGCACGCCTCCGAAGCCGACGACCACAGCCAGTCCGCGCCAGGGACCAACCTGCTCGCGCAGGATCAGCGCCGCGAGGACGGTGGCGAAAATCGGCATGACGAAGCTGAGGCCCGTCAGCGCGGCGAGCGGAATCAGTTTCAATGCGGCGAAATTCAGGAACATCGAGCCCACGCCCAGGATCGAGCGCAGGAAGTGCACGCCGAGCCGGCGGGTCCGCACGACGGCCTTTGGTCCAACCGTGAACACCGCTGTCGCAAACAGCGGCACAAGCGCAAAAAAGGCGCGGAAGAACACGACCTCGCCCAGCGGCACCGCACCCGCGAGCCTGATCACCACATACATCAGCGAAAAGGAGAGCGTCGCTCCGAGCTTGAGCGCGATTCCGAGCGAAGCACCGCGCATCTCTAAAGCCAGCCCCTCCGCCTAAACCACAGATAAGGAACGATTGCGGAGACGAGCATCGCAACGAGCGAGAGCGGATAGCCCCAGGGTGAAGGCAGGGCCGGCAGATATTTGAAATTGATAATCGAGGCGATCAGCGTAGGCGGCAGAAATATCATCGCCGCTACCGACATGATCTTAATGATGTTGTTCTGGTCGATGTTGATCAGCCCGAGCGTCGCTTCCAGGAGGTAGTTCAGCTTCCCCGACAAATAGGTCGAGTGGTCCTGGAGCGACTGCACGTCGCGACCGAGCGTGCGCAGGCGCAAGCGGATGTCCTCGTCGGCGCGCGCCTCCAATGTCTGGGTGAGGAAACTAAGGAGCCGCGTGATCGAAAGCAGACTCTCGCGCAGTTTCCCCGTGAGATCGTTGCGACGTCCGAGCTCGCGCAGAACGGCCTGGTAGCCGTCGGTATCGAGGCGTGAACCGGGATCGGCATCGAAGATCCTCTGCGAGACGGTTTCGATATTCCGGCCGACGCGCTCGAGAATGTCGGCGAGCCGGTCGACAATGGCATCGAGCAGACCCAAAACGAGCAGTTCGGCGCGCTGTGCCGTCACACCGCCCCGCTCGAGGCGCGCGGCGAACAGATGGAAGGCCTGGGGATCGACGTAGCGGATCGTGATCAGGCGGTCCGGAGTGAGCACAAACGTCACGGCATCCGCGAGCGGCCGATCGCTTTCGGATTGGGCGAGCAACAAGACCGTCATGAAGACCACGTCGCCGCGGCGGAAAAGCCGGCTCGAGACCTCGATCTCTTCCATTTCGGCCCGGCTGGGAAGCTCTGTCCCGGCGCAATGGCCGACCGCTCGGCGCTCGTCCTCTGTCGGATCGATAAGATCGAGCCAAACGGCGTCGCGCGGGATCACCTCGCCCGCGCTGGTCTCCTGCTTCGCGAGACCCGAGCCCTGCGGCCGGTAGATCGTGAGCATGATGCCCCTGCACGAAAACGGTGGCGAACATAGACCCGACTACGCTTGAGGAGCCAAGCGATTTGCGCGGCGGCACCATGCGAAGCGCTTGCCAGAAGACTGGGCGCAATTTAAGCCCGCGAGGGTCCAAAGCGCCGGACGGCCATGGCCGATCTCATCATCCGCGACGTCACGATCTACGATGGCACCGGCGCCGAGCCGGTCAGCGGCGATATCGCGATTGAAGGCGACGTCATTGCGGGCGTCGGCGCCTTTTCTGCATCAGCGGCCGCTTCGATCGATGGCAAGGGACTTGCGGCGGCGCCCGGATTTATCGACGTGCACACGCACGATGATTTCGCCGCCGTGCTGCATCCCGAAATGGCATTCAAGACGACGGGCGGCGTCACCACGAGCGTTGTAGGCAATTGCGGCATGGGTGCAGCGCCCTGGGCTTCGGCTAACCGGATGGCGCGAGCCCTCGATCCCGCACCGCTTCCGGAATGGAACGGACATCGCGGCTACCTCGATCTGCTCGCGCGGCATCGCCCTTCCGTCAATATCGCCATGCTGATCGGCCATGGCACCGTTCGCCACGCGGCCATGGGAAACGACGCGCGCGCGCCGACGGGCGCCGAGATGTCGCAGATGAAAGCCATGATCGCGGAAGGCCTCGAAGCCGGTGCGGTGGGACTTTCGAGCGGGCTGATCTATGACCCGGGACGGTTCGCTCATACCGACGAACTCGTCGAACTGGCGACCGCAATGCGCGGCACGGGCGCGCTCTACGCAACGCACATGCGCGACGAAGGCACGGGGCTTCTCGATTCCGTGCGCGAGGCCATTGCCATCGGCGAGCGCGCCAAGGTGCCGGTGCAGATTTCCCACCACAAGGCGTCCGGCCGCGCCGCCTGGGGACTCGTCAAAACCTCGCTCGGGCTGATCGAAGAGGCCCAGAGACGCGGTCTCGACGTGCACGCGGACCAGTATCCCTATACCGCGGGCAGTACCATTCTCTCGGCAATTTACCGCAATGGCGGCTTCGGCAATGCCGAACCGGAATCCGTCGTGATCGCGTCAGCGGCTTCACACAGCGCGTGGGAGGGCAAATCGATCGCGGCCATCGCATCGCAGATGGGTTGCGATGCGGCGAGCGCCGCCGAACGCGTGCTGGAAGCGGAACCAGGAGCAACCGTGGTCTTGCACATGATGTGCGAGGACGACGTGAAGACGGTCATGGCTCATCCGAGCACGATGATCGGTTCCGACGGCTTGCCGACACTCGGGGGCAAACCGCATCCGCGCCTCTACGGCACTTTTGCGCGTGTGCTCGGCCATTACGCGCGCGACGAGAAGGTGTTTCCGCTGGCCGAAGCGGTCTATCGGATGACAGGATTCCCGGCGCGGAAATTCGGCTTTGCCGATCGCGGTGTGCTGAAGCCGGGCTTCAAAGCCGATCTCGTGCTGTTCGATCCGAAGACCGTGATCGACCGCGGCACATTCGAAGATCCGAACCGGACGCCCGAAGGCATCGCTGCCGTTTATGTGAACGGCCAGCTCACAGCCGCGAGCGGCAAGTCCACCGGTGCTCGTGCGGGCGGCGTTCTACGGCGGGCGCGCCGATGACAGCCCTGAGCTTCGCCGACGTTGAAGCGGCCGCACGCCGCATCGCGGGCGAGGCCGTGGCGACGCCGCTGCTCGAGAGCGCTCTCCTCAACGCGCGTACAGGCGGCCGTATTCTCATCAAGCCGGAGGTGCTGCAGCGGACAGGCTCGTTCAAATTTCGCGGCGCGCTGAACCGGATCAGCGTCATTCCCGAGGCCGAGCGCCGGAACGGGGTGGTCGCATTCTCGTCGGGAAATCACGCGCAAGGCGTGGCCGCTGCGGCCGCGCATTTCGGCATCCCGGCCGTGATCGTGATGCCCGCCGATGCTCCGCGCGCCAAGATCGAAGGAACGCGCGCGTTGGGTGCCGAGATTGTCCCCTACGATCGCGTGAAGGACGACCGCGAGGCGATTGCGGCGCGGCTTTGCCGCGAGCGCGGTGCAACGCTGGTCAAACCTTTCGATGATCCCTTCATCGTCGCAGGCCAGGGAACGGTCGGTCTCGAGATTTTCCGGGAAGCGGACCGGCGCGGTCTCGCGCTTGATGCCGTACTGTCACCAGCCGGAGGCGCCGGACTTGTCAGCGGAATCGCGCTGGCCCTTTCAGAACTCTCGCCGGCAACCAAAGTCGTCAGCGTCGAGCCTGAGAATTACGACGGACTTCGCCGCTCTCTTGCGACCGGCGCCAGATCGCGCGCCGAAGGCGGAGCGATTTCGGTTGCGGACTCGCTGATGGCGCCGATGCCCGGTGAAATTCCCTTTGCTGTCGCGCATGGGCGGGTTTCGCACGGGCTCGCGGTTCCAGATTCCGACTTGTTGCGCGCCGTCGCTTTCGCTGCGCGGCATCTGAAGCTCATCGTCGAGCCGGGTGGCGCTGCCGCTCTGGCGGCCATCCTCGGCCGCGCCTTCGATGCGCGCGGCAAGATCGTCGCGATCGTGCTCACGGGTGGCAATTGCGATATCGAGACGGTGGCGAAGGCGTGCTCGGAGTACCACGAGCTGTGACCCCGTGTCATTCCCCCGCGCGATTTAGCGCGCGGGAAGGCAACCTAGTGGCGCGAGCGTCAGCGAGCGAATGACTCATCCAGCGCGCCAACGCGCGCTGTGCTGGGTCCCCTTCCCTCGCATCGCTGCGCGATGCTCGCCGGGGATGACATAAGTTGTTATCTCGGAGCCAGCACCATCATCATCTGGCGGCCTTCCATCTTCGGATATTGCTCCGTCTTGGCGTAGGTCTCGGTGTCCCGCTGGATCCGGCCGAGCAATTCCATGCCGAGATGCTGGTGGGCCATTTCGCGACCCCGGAAGCGCAAGGTGACCTTCACCTTGTCGCCTTCATCGAAGAAGCGCCTCATCGACTTCATTTTGACGTCATAGTCGTGATCGTCGATCGTCGGGCGCATCTTGATTTCCTTGATCTCGATGACCTTCTGCTTCTTGCGCGCTTCTGCGGCTTTCTTCTGCTGTTCGTATTTGAATTTTCCGTAGTCCATCAGCTTGACCACGGGCGGCTTCGCCTCGGGCGAGACTTCGACAAGATCGAAGCCTTTTTCCTCCGCGATGGCCCGGGCTTCATCGAGCCCGAGAGCGCCGTATTTGTGTCCGTCGTCGCCGATGAGAAGAATTGTGCGGGAGAAGATCTCCTCGTTCACACGGGGCCCGTCCTTTGCCGGTGGCGGAACAGGCTGCTGAAAACGTCTGGGAACTATGACTCTCTCCTTAAGAAGGCACACGCGCCGATGCATTCCGCGGAGCCGTTGCCAGGAGCCTCGCGAAACGCCGTTCGGAACAGGGCTATGGGCAAGTGTCCTCGTTGAATCGGAGCGAGGCCGTTGGCCTCACTTTTTGAAGCGGCAGGACTGCCTCTTCGGGGCCACAGAATAGGAATGGTTTCGGGTTTCGCAAGTCCTATTCCGGCACATCGGTGCGGCTTTCGGCTTCCTGCCTGATGCGTGCCGCAAAATGATCGAGCGGCATCGGCCCCAGGTCCTTGCCTGACCTCAGGCGCACGGCCACTTTTCCCTCCTGAGCCTCGCGTTCGCCGATGACGAGCATGTAGGGAATCTTCTGCAACTGGGCGTCGCGAATTTTCTTTTGCATACGCTCGTTCGAGAAATCGATATCGATGCGCAGCCCCGTGGTCCCGTTCACGACGGGTAGTTCGAACAAGGTGCGTCTTACCCGTTCCGCGTATTCGTGCACGCGTTCGGAGATCGGCACGATGCGCGCCTGGACCGGGGCGAGCCAGACGGGAAATGCGCCGGCATAGTGCTCGATCAGAAAGGCCGTGAAGCGCTCATGGCTTCCAAGCGGCGCGCGATGGATGACATAGACGGGGTGCTCGGCACCATCCTCGCCAATGTATTTGAGGCCGAAAGTCTCGGTCGCCATGAAGTCGAGCTGATTGGTCGAAATCGCATATTCGGTCCCGATCACGCTTTTGATCATGAAATCGACCTTAGGGCCGTAGAACGCCGCTTCTCCTTCCGCTTCCACAAAAGGATAACCCGTCTCTTTCATCGCCGAGCGGATGATCTCGCCCGCACCACGCCACTTCTCGGGCTCGTCGACGAAATTGTGCTTCTTGGCCAAATCGGGAAGCGACAGGCGCATGTAGTAGTCCTTGATGCCCATCATCTCGTAGTAGCGCGCGTGCAGGCGCATGACGCGAACGAACTCATCCTTGGCCTGGTCCTGGCGGCAATAGATGTGCGCATCATTCTGGCTGAAGCCGCGCACGCGCATCAGGCCGGAGAGACCGCCGGAAGCCTCGTAGCGATAGCAATGACCGTACTCGGCATAGCGAATCGGAAGCTCGCGATAGGAATGCCGCCGCGCCAGATAAATCATGTGGTGGTGCGGGCAGTTCATCGGCTTCAGGTAGTAATTCTCGCCCTCGATATCGATCGGCGCGTACATGTCTTCCTTGTAGTAAGCGAGGTGACGCGAGCGGACGTAAAGCGCCTCCTTGGTGATTTCGGGCGTCACGATCCTTTCGTAACCATCCCGGCGCTCCTCGTTCACAGCCAGGAATTCAAGTTCCTGCCGGATCACCGTTCCTTTCGGCATCCACAAGGGAAGGCCGGCACCAACTTCGGGCGAGAAGGTGAAGAGGTCGAGATCCTTGCCGATGCGGCGATGATCGCGGCGTTCCTGCTCCGCGATGCGCAGGAGATACGCATCGAGCTCCTTCTGGTCGCGCCACGCGGTGCCGTAGATGCGCTGGAGCTGCGCGTTGGACGCGTCCCCGCGCCAATAGGCTCCGGCGATTTTCGTTAGCTTGAACGCATCGCCGATCTTCCCGGTCGAGGCGAAATGCGGCCCCCGGCAGAGATCGTGCCAATCGCCGTGAAAATAAATCGAGACCTCTTCATCAGCCGGAATGGAGCGGATGAGCTCTGCCTTGTAATGCTCGCCGATCTCTTCAAAGTGCCGCACCGCCTCTTCGCGTGGCCATACTTCGCGCCGGGTCGGAAGATCGGCCTTCACGATCTCGCGCATCTTCGCTTCGATCTTTGGAAGATCCTCGGGCGTGAACGGGACATCGCGTGCGAAATCGTAATAAAAGCCGTCCTCGATCGCCGGCCCAATCGTCACCTGGGTGCCGGGGTAGAGATCCTGCACGGCCATGGCGAGCACATGCGCCGCGTCATGGCGGATCAGTTCCAGCGCCTCGGGATCCTTGCGCGTGATGATCCGGATACGCGCATCGTGCGCGATGGGCCGGAAGAGGTCCCATTCCTTGCCGTCGACTTCGATGACGAGCGCCGCGCGTGCGAGACCCGGCCCGATCGACGCCGCGATCTCGGCACCGGTGACGCCGCGGGCAAAGGTCAGTGCCTTGCCGTCCGGCAAGGTCACGGAAACCGATGGCGCCGCAGTGGCCGCAGACACGTAAATTCTCCCGGAATTGGAAGGGCCGGGAACATTCCACAGAGCCAGAAGCGAAGGCAAGGACTTGGCGGCCATGCATCCTTCAAGACCGCCAGCATCGAAAAGGTTGTGGCGGGCGGCCGTCTGCAGGATGATTGCAATGGAGGGCCACGCGATGTCTTTGGAGGATTACCCGATGAAACGCACCATGCGCGGGCTCGCGACAGCGCTCGCAGCCCTTTCGCTGGCGAGTTCAGCGCTCGCCTCGCCCGTCTGCCTTCAGGCTTATCGAATTCGAAACACCACCGTCGTCGATTCGAGGACCGTTCTCTTCCATATGAATGATGGAACGGTCTGGCGAAATACGCTTCAGACTCCCTGCCCCGCATTGCGCTTCCGCGGGTTCAGCTACGTTCTGCGCGGGGAGGACGCGGTCTGCGACAACCAGGTACCGATCCGCGTGATCGAAAGCGGCCAAGTCTGCATGCTCGGCAAGTTCACGCCTGCGAGCGGCTGAGACATCAAACAAGCGGAAAGGGCCGGGCTCTCGCCCGGCCCTTTCTTTTACTGGCGTGGCCGTTTAGTCGGCGTCGTCCCAGTCACGATCATAATACCGGTGCCGCCAGTAGTGATGGCGCCAGTAATAGTTGTTGTGATCGTAGTACCCGTAAGGGTGGCCATAGTAGTAGCCGTCGTCGTAGTACCCGTACGGGCCTGCGCCGATGCCGAAATAAACGCCTGCGGCCTGCGCACCGGTGACGGTGAGCGCCGCGAGGGCAACACCCGCGATCAGAGCTTTTTTCATTTTCTTCTTTGCTCCTTTCGATTTCGTGGACCCCTGAAGAGTCAACGCGGGGTCATGGGGCGTGTTCCGGAAAGCCGGTTCCACGGGAACTCGAGGCAGATGCCAACCCCGGGATTTCCGTACTTCTGAAACAAAAAGGCCCGGAGTTTCCTCCGGGCCTTTTCGCATTTCAGATGGGACGTCTCAGAAATCCATGTCGCCCATGCCACCGCCCGGCATTCCGCCGCCGCCTGGCATTCCGGCTCCTTCCTTCTTCGGACGGTCGGCAACCATCGCCTCCGTCGTGATCAGGAGAGCCGCAACCGACGCTGCATCCTGCAGCGCGGTGCGCACGACCTTGGTCGGATCGACGATCCCGGTATCGACGAGATCGACATACTCCTCGGTCTGGGCATCGAAGCCGAAGGTATTCGACTTCTGCTCGAGCAGCTTGCCGACCACGATCGAAGACTCGACGCCGGCATTCTCGACGATCTGGCGAATCGGCGACTGGATCGCCTTCTTCACGATCGCGATGCCGGCATTCTCGTCCTCGTTTGCGCCGGAAAGGCCATTGAGCGCCTTGGTCGCGTAGAGAAGTGCCGCGCCGCCGCCGGGGAGGATACCCTCCTCCACCGCCGCCTTGGTCGCGTTGAGCGCGTCATCGACGCGATCCTTCTTCTCCTTCACTTCGACTTCGGTCGCGCCGCCGACGCGGATCACCGCAACACCGCCCGCGAGTTTCGCGAGACGCTCCTGCAGCTTTTCCTTGTCGTAGTCGCTGGTCGTTTCCTCGATCTGGGTCTTGATCTGGGCAACGCGAGCCTGGATGTCGCTCTTCTTGCCCGCGCCGTCGATGATCGTGGTGTTGTCCTTGTCGATGCGGACCTTCTTCGCCGTGCCCAGCATGTTCAGCTTCACGTTCTCGAGCTTGATGCCGAGATCTTCGCTGATCACCTGACCGCCGGTGACGATGGCGATGTCTTCGAGCATCGCCTTGCGGCGATCACCGAAGCCAGGCGCCTTCACGGCCGCAACCTTGAGACCGCCACGGAGCTTGTTGACGACGAGCGTCGCCAGAGCCTCGCCTTCGACTTCTTCGGCGATGATGAGGAGCGGACGTCCGCTCTGCACGATCGCCTCGAGGATCGGAAGCAGGTCTTTGAGCGAGCCGAGCTTCTTCTCGTGGATCAGAATGTAGGGCTCATCCAGCTCGGCCAGCATCTTGTCGGCGTTGGTGATGAAGTAGGGCGAGATGTACCCGCGGTCGAACTGCATGCCTTCGACGACGTCGAGTTCCGTCTCGAGCGACTTGGCTTCCTCAACGGTGATCACGCCTTCATTGCCGACCTTCTGCATCGCTTGGGCGATCATCTGGCCGACGGTCTTGTCGCCGTTCGCGGAAATCGTGCCGACCTGGCCGATCTCCTCGTTCGATTTGACCTTCTTCGAGCGCTTCTTGAGGTCGGCCACAACCGCCTCGACGGCCTTCTCGATGCCGCGCTTCAGGTCCATCGGGTTCATGCCCGCAGCGACCGACTTTGAGCCTTCGCGGACGATCGAGGCAGCGAGAACCGTCGCCGTCGTCGTGCCGTCGCCGGCTGCATCATTGGTCTTGGATGCAACCTCGCGCACCATCTGCGCGCCCATGTTCTCGAATTTGTCGTGGAGTTCGATCTCCTTCGCGACCGTCACGCCGTCCTTGGTCGTGCGCGGTGCGCCGAAGCTCTTCTCGATGACGACATTGCGGCCCTTGGGTCCGAGTGTGACCCTGACCGCGTCGTTCAGGATCTCGACGCCGCGCAGAAGCTTTTCGCGCGCATCGCCGCCGAACCTTACGTCTTTGGCTGCCATAGCTTACTCCGTTCTTTCTTTTCTGGATGGACTGGCCGTTCTGACCGTTCGGGTCAGGCAGCCTTCTTCTTTGCGGCCGGACGGCCTTCGATCACGCCCATGATGTCGGACTCCTTCATGATCAGGAGTTCTTCGCCATCGAGCTTGACCTCGGTTCCGGACCACTTTCCGAACAGCACGAAATCGCCGGCCTTGACCTCAGGGACGACGCGCTTGCCGTTCTCGTCGAGGGCGCCTGGGCCTACGGAGACGACTTCGCCTTCCTGCGGCTTTTCCTGTGCGGTGTCGGGAATAATGATGCCGCCGGGGGTCTTCTGATCCTCGGCCACGCGACGGACGACCACGCGGTCGCCAAGCGGACGAAACTTCATCGGGGGACTGCCTCCTACGAATAGTTTAGCTTTTTCAAGCAGTTGATTCTCATTCCGGGACCCAAGGCCCGGATAGCAGCACTCAATAAAGGAGAGTGCCAGCCCACGCAGCGGCATATAATTTCGTGGGCTCGGGCCGTCAAGGGAAAAGGGACGAATGCCGCACCCGCGGTCGACACCGCGCGGAGGCCTTTACCCATGGCCCTCGAATTGGCTAGGCGCAGCCGATGAGCGAGCAGATTTCCAACATCGACCCCCACGGCCGATGGGCCTTCCTTCGCGACGTCGCAGCTTTCCAGTTCAAGCTGTTCCTCAACAACCTGCACAATTTCGTGCAGATCCCGCTGACGCTCGTCGTCGCGGTGATCGATCTCATCTTCAAGACCGAGCCGGTCGGCGCGCGCTTCTACAATATTCTCGAGCTCGGACGTTCGATCGACGACTCCATCGATATCTACAGCGTCGTGGCGCATCGCGAACGCAGCCTCAACGCGGACTTCACGGTCGACAGTCTTGTCTCAAAACTGGAGTCGGTGATCGTGCGCGAATACCAGAAGGGCGGCACCGCCGCCTCGGTCAAATCTGCACTCGACCGCGCCATCGACGAAATGCAGACGCGTGCAGAGAGTGGCAAGGGCGCGACAAGCGAGGCCGTGAAGCGTGCGGCCGACAAGGTGCGAGATGCGGTGAAGGGTGGCCGGTCCAAGACCTAGCGCGGCGGAACTCAGCCGCCGAGAAAGCCTTCCAGCACGTTCACGGTGATCTCGCCGATCGCTTCGAGATTGTAGCCACCTTCGAAATTGAACTGGGTCGGCAGCGCGAGTGAGGCGATTCGTTTGCCCATCCGAAAATAATCGTCTCTTCCGAGTTCAAAGCGTGCAATCGGATCGTCTTTGAAGGTATCCAGGCCAAGCGAGACAAGAAGCGTGTCGGCGCCGAATGACTGAATGCGCGCAAACGCGGCGTCCACCGCGTCGCTGTAGCGCGCCCAATCCGTGCCGGCCGGCAGCGGCAGATTGAGATTGGCGCCTTCGCCCTCGCCTCTCCCGGTTTCGTCGGCAAAGCCGGAGAAGTGCGGAAAAGCGAAGCTCGGATCGGCATGGATTGAAACGAACAGAACATCGGGCCTGTCGTAGAAGATCGCCTGGGTGCCGTTGCCGTGGTGATAGTCGACATCGAGGATCGCGACGCGCCGGCCCTTGGCGTGGTGCCATTGGGCGGCAACGGCGACATTGTTGAAATAACAATAGCCTCCGTACACATCGCTGCTCGCATGATGACCGGGTGGCCGCGTCAAGGCGAAGCTCGCGCGTTCTCCCGCATGAAGGGCTTCTGCCGCACTCAAGGAAACGTCGATTGCGGCACGCGCTGCCTCAAACGTGCCGCGCAAAATCGGCGTCGCCGTATCGAAACCGAAATGTCCAAGCTCGGCCTCGATATCGTTGCCCCGCCGCCTCGTACTCGTGGCGCGTCCCGGCCACGCAGACGGCAATGCCTGGAGTGAATCCTCGCCATACGTCTTGCGCCAGCGTGCATGAGCATCCTTCAGAAACGCGATCAGCGCATTGTCGTGCACGGCTGCGATTGGCTGGTCGCCGAACGTGCTGGGAGCAAGGATCGGACCGAGTTTCCGTTCTTCCAGGCGCCGCCGCACGCTTTCCGCGCGCTCCGGCACCTCTACGGCGGGACCGAGCCGCGCATGCTCGAATTCCTCGGCTGGATGATGGCGGAGATGCGCGGGCGAATAGAAGATCTTCATGGCGCTTTCTTATATCTCCGGCTCAGCCGGACTGCAGCAGTATCGCTCCAGCCGCGATCGTGAGTGCGGCACCCCAGCGCCGGGCATTCATCGTTTCGCCCAGCAAGCTCGCCGCGAGCACGGTCCCGAAAAGGACGCTCGTCTCGCGCAACGCGGCAAGCTGGGCCGTCGCCCCGAAACGATAAGCGAGCATGGCCGCGCCATAGGTCGCGATCGAAAGGGCAGCGACGACAACCCCGAGCCGCCACTGCCGGCGCGCTTCGATGATGACGGCGCGGCCGCGGATCCCTGGGGCCGTGCAAAGCACGCTCGCGCCGTGCGCAACGAAGAACCAGAGAACATATGTAAGCGGATTGGTGACGCTGCGCACGCCGCTCGCGTCGATCACCGTGTAGATGCCGATCGTAAGGCCGGTGCCGAGCGCAAAGGCGAGACCTTGCGCAGCGCCTGTGCTCGTCCGGTGGCTCAGTCCAATGGCGATGACACCGCCGCAAACAACAAGAATGCCGAGAAGCGTGAGTGTCGAGGGATGCTCGTGAAGCAGAAAAATCGCGCCCAGCGTCGTGAAGAGCGGTCCGGTTCCCCGCGCCACCGGATAGACCGCCGAAAAAGCGGCGCTCTCGTAAGACCGCACCAGCAGGAGCTCGTACAATGCGTGAACGAAAGCAGTCCCAAGCAGAAAATAAATCGCGTGACCGTGAGGCAGCGGCAGGAAGAGGAGTGCAGGCGCGACCAGAACCGCTGAAAACACGCCGATCAGAAGGCGCATGGCATATTTGTCGTCCGCGCGCTTGGTCAGGATGTTGACCACCGCATGCACGGCCGCAGAAAAAAGGATGAGAAAGAGAGCTATCGTTTGCCTCCCCCGTCCATCGGAAGGGCACTACCGAGGGGATGCCGAACGCCGGTTTCGCCGCTCAATTTCCCCTCCGCTTCGCGCAGGCGTGCTCAGCGCCTCCCCCGCAAAAGAGGAGGATTTGGTATCGTGTTCCCATCAATAAGGGCAGTCTGCGATGCAGAAATACACGTTGAACAACGACCTCGTCGGCGTACCCGGCGGGCGCGCCAGACTCCAGACCCCGGCGCTTGTGCTCGACCTCGATGCCTTCGAGCGCAACCTCGCACGCATGGTCGAGCATGCGCGCTCCCACGACATCGCGCTCCGGCCGCATGCAAAGACCCACAAGTCGGTTGAGATTGCGCGCCGGCAGATCGCGGCCGGTGCGCTCGGTATCTGCTGCGCCAAACTTGGCGAAGCTGAAGCGCTCGCCGAAGGCGGAATTGACTCTATCCTCGTCACCTCTCCCGTTGTGACGGACGCCGGCATCGCGCGCGCGGTGGCGCTGAACCGGCGCATCTCCGAGCTCATGTTGGTGGTCGACAACGAAGCGACAGCTTCGCGTATCGAGGCGGCAGCGCGCGCATCCGGAAAGCCGCTCAAGGTGCTGATCGACATCGATCCCGGCCTTGGACGGACGGGAATCCGTGCGCGGGACGCAGAACCGCTCGTCCGCTTTGTCGCCGGGTCGAACGGCCTCCATTACGCCGGCCTTCAATGCTACGCGGGGCAGGTCCAGCATCTCGAATCGCCCAATGAACGCCGCGACAAATCTCTTGCCGCGCTGGCCGAACTGGCCGGGCTGCGAGATGCGCTCTCGAAACGCGGATTGGCGCCAAGGATCGTGTCCGGCGGCGGCACCGGCACCTTCAATATCGATCCAGACGCCAAAGTGTTGACGGAGCTCCAGGTAGGCTCCTTCATTTTCATGGACCGCCAATACAATGACGTGTGGGAGAAGCCCGGCGACCGGCCACCCTTCGAGACGTCGTTATTTGTCCAGACGACGGTGATCAGCGCCAACCGCAAAGGGCTCGCGACCACCGATGCCGGCTACAAGGCTTTCGCAACCGACGCGGGTCCACCGCTGCTCGTACAGGGCGCACCAAAGGGCGCCAGCTATTTCTTCTTCGGAGACGAACAGGGTGGAATCGTTCTGGGTGCGGAGCCGGCGCTCTCCGTGGGCGACCAGGTAAGCTGCGTGGTTCCTCACTGCGATCCGACCGTCAATCTCTACGACGCCTATCACGTCGTTCGCGGAGACACTTTGGAATCGATCTGGGCGATCGAAGCGCGCGGGCGCTCTGCCTGAAGACAGCGATTGCGGCAACATCGTGCGGATCGCCGCCGATTCGCCATTTTTCCGTTCATGTCCAGTTCAGCCGCGATCCTTAGATTCGCTTCCCAGAGGGTTTGGGCAGAACAGGAGAACGACAGCGATGAAGAGAATCGCGAAATATGCACTTGGAGCCTTTGCGCTTGCGGGTGCCGCAGCGTTGACGACCGCGCCCGCCGATGCCCGCGTGTTCGTCGGTTTCGGCGTCGGCCCCGGATACTACGGGCCAGGCCCCTATTACGGCGGCGGCGCCTACTGCAATCCCTACAGCCCCTACTACGACCCGTACTATTGCGACGGCGGCTACTACGGCGATCCGTATTGGGGCGGACCGGTCGTTTATGGCGGCTGGGGCTGGGGTGGCGGCTGGGGCCATCACTGGGGTCATGATCATGATCACTGGGGCGGCGGCCACTGGGGCGGCGGTCACTGGAGCGGCCACCACCACTAATCGGTCCAACGCACAACGCGCCTGAGAGAGCGGCTCCGGGAGACTCCCGGGGCCGCTTTCGCGTGTACGCAATCCCAGCCGCGTGCAGGCGAAGGATTCCTTCAAAATGCCGCCAGGTGTTGCGGTTCCTTGACCGGCCTTCGGGCTCTGTTAGCGTCCCGCCGCAATTCGCTTCCGGCCGGCAATGGATCGTCCGAACGATCTCGACGCATTCTGGCTGCCGTTCACGCCGAATCGACACTTCAAGACGGCGCCGCGCGTCCTCGAGCGCGCCGAAGGCATGTTCTACTTTGATGGCAGCGGCCGGCAGTTGCTCGACACATGTTCCGGCCTTTGGTGCGTGAATGCGGGCCACGCGCGGAAGCCGATCGCTGATGCGATCGCCTCTGCCGCGCGAAAGCTCGACTACGCACCGACATTCCAGTTCGCGCACCCTGAAGCGTTCCGTCTTGCAAGTGCGATCGCTCAACTCGCGCCTGCTGGCCTCGACCACGTCTTTTTCGTCAATTCCGGCTCGGAAGCGTGCGATACCGCGCTCAAGCTCGCGCGGGCCTATTTCCAGCGCGCCGGACAAGGCGGCCGGTTTCGACTGATCGGCCGTGCGCGCGGCTACCACGGCGTCGGGTTCGGAGGCATCTCCGTTGGCGGCATCGGCAATAACCGCAAACCGTACGGGCCGCTTCTTCCGGGGACCGACGATCACCTGCCGCTTCCCTACGATCCTGCCACAATGTCTTTTGTTCGCGGTGAACCCGAGGGTGGCGAAGGATTCGCAGATGCGCTCGAGGATCTCGTCTCGCTGCATGGAGCGGAGACGATTGCGGCCGTCATCGTCGAGCCTTTTTCAGGGTCTGCCGGCGTTTTCCCCTCTCCCATGAATTATCTGCCGCGCTTGCGCGCGATCTGCGATCGCCACGGCATTCTTCTCATCTTCGATGAGGTCATCACCGGCTTCGGACGGCTTGGCTCGGCCTTCGCGTCGGATCGTTACGGCGTCGTACCCGACATCATCACCTTTGCCAAAGGCATCACCAATGGCGCCGTGCCGATGGGCGGCGTCATCGTGCATGACCGTATACGCCGTGCTTTTCATGACGATGCCGATCACGTGATCGAGCTCTTCCATGGCAATACCTGCTCCGCGCATCCGCTGGCCTGCGCCGCCGGTCTTGCGACGCTCGCGCTTTACAAGAACGAGGATCTGTTCGCCCGTGCCCTGACCATGGAGCGGGTACTCCAGGACGCGGTCCACACATTGAGGGATGCGCCGCACGTGAAAGACATCCGGAATGTGGGCCTCGCAGCCGCAATCGAACTCGAACCATCGAGCGGCATGCCCGGAAAACGCGGACACGAGGTCATCGCCACGGCTTTTGCAGACGAAGACATGGTTGTCCGCGTCGGCGGCGACACGATCGCTCTCGCGCCGGCACTGATCGTGACCGAAACCGAAATAGCGCGCATGACGGAGTCGCTTCGCCGGGTGCTCGAGAGGATCGGTTGAACGCCATCATGAGGCGCAGCGCTCTTATTGCATTTTCATTTGCGTGGCCCCCGGCGCTTGCCCTCGCATTGCTTCTCGGCACGCGCTATGGGCTTGCTGCAGCGCATCGGAACGCCGACCCTGGACTGCTGCGCGTCGGATTTATCGTCGAGCTTGCGCTCTTCTACCTCGCAGCGCTGTTCGAGCTTAAGTCCCGCTGGACGCGAAAACCCGGCTAAAAGGAAAACAAGATGCGGATTGGGGTGCCAAAGGAAATAAAGAACCACGAGTATCGCGTCGGCATGACGCCTCCGGCGGTGCGCGAACTCACCGCGCGCGGGCACGAGGTTTTCATCGAAACGCTCGCCGGCGATGCGATCGGCCTTTCCGACGCACATTACAGCCGGGCAGGCGCGAAAATTCTGGCCAGTGCGGACGAGATCTTTGGCACGGCCGACATGGTGGTCAAGGTAAAGGAACCGCAGCCGCTCGAGATCAAACGGCTGAGACCGGGTCAGACCCTTTTCACCTATCTTCATCTGGCACCCGATCCGGCGCAGACGAAAGGCCTCCTCGCGTCGGGAGCCATTGCCATTGCGTACGAGACGGTCACCGACGCACGCGGCGGGTTGCCGCTGCTCGCTCCCATGAGCGAGGTGGCCGGGCGCATGTCGATACAGGCCGGCGCGCATTGCCTTGAAATCGCGCAAGGCGGCCGCGGCATGCTGCTTGGCGGCGTTCCCGGCGTGCTTGCGGCAAAGGTCGTGATCCTGGGCGGGGGCGTTGTCGGCACGAATGCTGCGCGCATGGCCATGGGCCTCGAAGCGCACGCCACCGTGATGGATATCTCGCTCCACCGGCTCTACGAACTCGACCTTCAATTCGGCGCCAAGCTCAACACCGTGTTCTCGACAATCGACTCGATCGAAGAGCACGTGACGAGTGCCGATCTCGTTGTCGGTGGCGTGCTGCTACCGGGCGCCGCCGCGCCCAAGCTCATTACCGAACACATGGTGAAGCAGATGAAGAAGGGGTCGGTCATCGTCGATGTTGCGATCGACCAGGGCGGCTGCTCGGAGACCTCGCATCCGACCACACACGCCGATCCGACCTATCGCGTGCACGATGTCGTGCACTATTGCGTCGCCAATATGCCGGGCGCTGTCGCGCGCACCTCGACCTTTGCGCTCAACAACGCAACGCTGCCCTTCATCGCCGCACTCGCCGAACTGGGAGCGGAACGCGCGATGAAGGCCAATCCGCATCTGCGCGCGGGCCTCAACGTCTACAAGGGGACGCTCACTTACGAAGCGGTCGCGAATGCCCAGAAGCTGCCATTCAAACCGGCAGACACTGTGCTGCACTAGGAGCGCTTCTCAGCCTGCTCCGGAGTTCAGAAAGCCGTCAAACCGTCGAGCCGCCATCGATCACGATGGTCTGGCCGGTCACGTAGGCGCCGGCCTTGCTTGCGAGGAACACAGCGCAACCCGAAATGTCATCGGGTTCGCCAAGACGGCGAAGCGGCGTTCCCTGGCTCGTACGCTTCTCGGCTTCCGGCGTGTCCCAGAGGGCACGCGCGAAATCGGTTTTGACCAGACCCGGCGCGATGCAATTGGCGCGGATATTGTGCGGCCCATATTCGACCGCGAGATTGCGAGCGAGCTGCATGTCCGCCGCCTTCGAGATCGCATAGGTGCCAAGCACGCTCGAGCCGCGCAGGCCGCCGATCGAGGATATGATGATGATCACGCCATCCTTCCGCTCGGTCATCTCGGGCAGCACCATGTGCGCCAGCCAGTGATTGGAGCGGATGTTGGCGCCCAGGATCTTGTCGAACGCCTCGTCGGGAATGCCGCTCGAGGGCCCGTAATAAGGATTGAGCGCGGCGTTGCAGACGAGAATGTCGATGCGACCGAAGCGCTTGCGCGTGGCCGCGACGAGCCCCTCGAGCTGCTCCTTGTAATTGATGTTGCAGGGGATCGGCGCGGCCGCCTCGCCCTTGCCAAAGCGCGCGTTGATTTCGCTCGCGACCCGCTCGCAGGCGTCTGCCTTGCGGCTCGAGATCACGACCTTTGCGCCATGTTCGGCCATCCGTTCGGCGATCGCCTTGCCGATGCCTTTGGTCGATCCGGTGATGAGGGCGATCTTGCCGTTAAGGTCGAACAGGCTCATTTTTCCTCCGCTGTCGATGGGTCCTTCACCGCATCTTAAGCGTTACGACGCGCAAGCCAACAAATCCGGATGCCTGCGGGAGGGTTTCTTAAGGCAGGGACTGGTTTGATCGGCCGGCCCGCCGGGCTCACTCGGGGTTTCTGATGAAGAGGACAGCCCTTCTAGCAATCGCCCTGCTCCTGGGCGCCTGCCAGAGCCAACCGCATTACACACTCCAGGCGCCAAAAGAGGCGTTCCCCACACCGCCGCCGCCGGAACGCGTGAAGGGACAGACATTCCACCCGACCGCCGGCGCTCGCGCACCCCGCAACGTCTCAAGTGCCGGCCCGCTCAAGCTCGCCATGGTCGGCGACTATATGGACGCGCAGGAAAAAGACCTGCGCACCATACTGAGAGGCGCCTCTATCAGGCGCATCGGCGATGATCTGATCCTCTCGGTACCGGATAAGGGGCTCTTTTCGGGCGAAGGACTCTCCGCGCGCGGATCAGCGGAGATGGCACAGGTCGCAGACCTTCTCCGGCACTATGACCAGTCCGCGATCCAGATTGCGGGCTACATGGATACGGCGAAACCAGAGAGCGATGCGCTCGAGATTTCCTCGGAGCGCGCACGCGCTGTGGCCGATGTCCTGGTCGCTGACGGCGTCGGTGCCCGCCGCGTGACCTACCAGGGATACGGCTCCCAACATTTGAGAATCGCAACCGGGCCGGGCCAGGCCGAGCCGCGCAATCGGCGCATTGAAATGCGCATTGTCGCGCGGCCACAAACGTGACGCGCGGAATTTCTCAAATCGGCTTGATGCCGTTGTGCTCGACGAGCAGGCGCGATGTAACTTCGGCGCCGTCTGCGTCGGCTGTCACCACCATCGATACGGCCGCGCCGGGGACGAGAGCCGAGCGATCACCCGTGACGTAAGCGAAAATCGGAACGCCTGGCGCGACCACAATCTCCGTTTCACCGACGCACCCGTTTCCGTCTTTCGCCGCGTGCCCGGTGCAGTTCGGTTCTCCGGGTGCTCCCGCGCCATGAAAGCTGAGTTTGAGCGTTCCGCCGCGCGTAACCGCCATCACCTGCTCGACGGTCGCGTTGGTCATGCTGCGGTTCGATTGGGAATCGCCCATCGCGTATTGGCCCTCGCCCATGCCGCGCAGCGCGTCGGGGAAAATCCGGATCTCCTGCGCATGCAGCTTTCCGTCGCTTCCGAGCACGGCGGCCGATCCGAGAAAGTCACCGCTTTTGATGTCAGAGAGCTTTCGCGGTGCATCGTAGAGCATGATCGCATCCGGAAGGACGGTGACAGTTAACGTCTTTCCATCATCCGACTTCACGACCAATTCCGTTCCGTCAAACGATACAATCGTCCCGCGCACGTGAAGCGGCCCGCGCGCGACAGGAGCAGCGGTTGAATCAGACTGCTCCGGCGTAAGGGCCGAGCCTTGCGCGAACGCCGCCGCGCTCACCAGAACGAGCGCGACGACAGATGCAAGCACACGCATCCATTTCTCCTTCGCCCCCCGGTGGTGAAAAATTCTTGCTGCTATTTCGGCTTGCGAAACTTCAGGATGAATTGGTCGGTCTTGCCCTTCACAGATGCGTCGAACACCTTGGCCTTGTGATCATCGGCGGAATTGCGCAACACGTTGCTCTCGCCGACGAGCTTGAACCCTGCTGCCTCGACCTCTTTCTTGACCGCCGCCTCGTCGATGCGATGCAGCGTTTCGGTATCGCGAAGTCCTGAGCCCGGTTCAGCTGCGTGATCGAGCACGATAAAGACGCCGCCCGGCTTCAGCGAGTCGTAAACCGCCTTATTGACTTGAGCGAGATCGGCGGGCCCGAAGAACGTGTCATGCAAATCATGGTAGTTGCGTGACGTCCAGACGACATCCAGAAGTTCAGGCGCAACGAATTTCTCCACCGGCGCATGGAGCACACCCACATTCTTGTAGGCCTCGTAGGGCTTCGACAGCCATTTCGCGGTGACGTCGGCCACGTTGAAGCGCTTCTTGATGTAGCCATCGAGGTTGGACGGTTGATAGGCGTAGACGTAGCCTTTGTCCCCGACCACGCCAGCAAAGATGCGTGTGAAATAGCCGGCGCCCGGGATGAGATCCGCTACTTTCATTCCCGGTTTAATGCCGGCGAAGACGACCATCGCGCCCGGTTTCCGGTCGGCATCCTGTGCGCGGTCCGCGTCCGTTCGCCTCGAATCGCTGAGCGCGGCCGACACATAGGCCGGCAATTTCGGAGCCGCGCCTGCATTCGCTGAAACGACCGTGGCCAGAAGCGCTGCTGCTCCCAGCGCCAACTTCCAATGACGCATGATTGCCCCCTCCTCGTGTTGAACTTCAGCTTAGCCCTTTTTTTGCTGCCTGTAGCGCGCGGATCACGAAGTGACGAAGGCTTGAAGACCAACAGCTAGGAACGGACCCCGCGCAAAAGACCGCGGAATATGTGTTCTTCGACCGTTCGGGGTGTGGCAAGCCCCATTCGTGCAAGGAGTCCCGCTTCCTCGGCCGAAGGCCTGTCCCTGACCAAGCCCCCAAACAGAATTCTCGCGCGCGCGAGGCCGCTCGCCTTTTGCAGGCGCTCGAGAAGGGGCAGGAGCGCAAGCTCCGTCTGGTCGAAATCCGTGCCCAGGGGAAACGCCGGCAGGAGCCCCTCCTCCGCCAATGGCTTCAAAGCGCGGCTGATACGATCGGGCGTGTTCTCACGAAAAACGCGGGGGATTTCAAAGCCGGAAGCGATCTTGCGAGCCTCCTTCGCCGCGCGAAGAAGTTCCGGCTGAAAACGCGAATCGGCAATCGCAAGCATTGCCGCTACGGTTTCGCCATCGGACTTCCCGCGGAGGTCGGCGACACCGTATTCGCTGACGAAAATATCCTTCAGATGGCGCGGAACAGTCGGATGCGCATAGCTCCAGCGCACGTTCGAGCGTTCCCTTTTTCCCTCACCCCGCGTCGCCTTGAACGTCAGGATCGAACGCGCGTCCTGAAGTTCGAACGCCTGCGCAACAAAATTGAACTGGCCGCCGACGCCGCTCACCACACGTCCATCCTCGAGTGTGTCGGAGATCGCTTCTCCTGCGAGCGTCGACATCATGGTCGAGTTGATAAACCGGGCTCTTGCGCGCGCGGCACGTTTTGCCTCGTCCTGTCCGAGTTCATTGGTAAAGGAGACCGCCGTCATGGCGATACGCTGGAGCATCTCGTCCGGCATTTCACGCAAAGCGCGGTAGAACGCTCGTGTTCCCAGGAAGAAGGCCGCGTGCAGAAGGACGCCTCCAACCTCGCGTTTGAGCACGCCTTCGCGCAGAAGTGCGAGGAAACCGTCGACGAACATCTCGCTGACGCCATAAAGCCCGCTCGCGAACACCGACAGCTGTTCCCCCGAGAGCGATGGTTGACCTTCCGTCAACGCTTCGACTGCGGCGCGAAAGTGCTCGTTCTGTTTCTGTCGAAGGATGAGGGCGTGAACCGTTGCATCCGACTCCTCTCCAATACCGAGTTGAAGCGTGCCGCCATCGCGCACGAGCCGCGCCACATTGAGTCCGATGGCATGCTCCCTTAGGCCAACGGGCTCCTTCGGCGGCGCGAAGAGCGGGAAGCCTTTGTCGTCGTCGAGAACATGGGCAAAATTATTCGCTTCGAGATCACCTTCGCCCGGCATGAAGGGAAGCTCATCATTGATTTCGCCGACGAGGATGAATGATGCCGTGCCCTCTTTCCGAGCCGACAGAAAATCCAGCGTCAGGTCGGTATTGCAGCTGAGGCTGTAGCGTGGCGCGCCGCCGACGGAGCGCCTTGCCACCAGTTGTGCAACCACATTCACGCCGCGCTGGATGACATATCGCGCCGCATGCGTGTAATTGGCGGCAACGTAGTCCTGCTGCACGCGCGGAACGGAGAGCCAGCGACCGGCGAGCAGGAAGAATTCGTGCACGACGATGTTCGCCGGCATGGTGCCGTTGCGCAGCGCCGTCGCGTAGGCAAGGCGGGGCGAACCACCCATGGTTCGCTCGATGACTGGGCCAAGAAAACGCGCCTCGAGGCCCGGAGCCGGTCGCGGTGGCTCGAGCGTGAGTGCTGTGAAAATCGTAAGATGAAGCGATGGATTGCGCGCCACATGCTCGAACAGAGCGTTGGCGACGGTCACGGCCTTGCCAAGCCCAAGCGGAAGTCCGAGGACAATTCTCGGCCCGACCTCGCGAATGATCGCCTCGGCTACAGCATCCGCCCGGCTATGAACGGTTGGAGATATGTCCCGGCCCTCGTACGACTCACGCGCGCCAACATTAGCGCGTTCGGAAACGGCAGGCCGCTTGCCTTGGTACGACCCTGCTGGGAGTGTCCCTTTCGATGCAGGATGCCGACCTCATTCGCGAAATTGAGACAGCGGCCCGCTCGTCCGCTCTGCTGAGCCCCCACGAAGCAGTCCGCTTTAGCCGCCTTTCGGGGGGCGTATCGTGCGACGTATTCCTGCTCGAGCGCGATGGCGGCCCGGCTCTGGTCGCAAAACAGACACTGCCGAAGCTTCGGGTCGAGGCGGAGTGGCGCGCGCCGGTCGAGCGCATCGAGGCCGAAGTCGCGTGGCTTCGTCTCGTCGAGCAATTGGACGCGCGTCTGGTGCCGAGAGTTATGGCCGAAGATCGCCGGCGGCATCTCTTTTTCATGGAATATTTACCGAGCGATCGTTTTCCGGTCTGGAAACACCAGCTGTCGGAGGGAAGCGTCGATCTTGGTTTCGCCGCCAAGGTCGGCAGGCATCTCGCGCGCATCCACGCCCACACCGCCAACACGCCGGGCATTGCGAGCTGCTTTGACAATCAGCCCCAGTTCCGTGCTCTCAGGCTCGATCCCTATCTTCTCACCGCAGCGCAACGCAATCCCGATGTGGCCCGCGATCTGGAAAGCCTCATCCGGAGCGTCGAAGACGCACGCATCGCGCTCATGCAGGGCGACATCAGCCCCAAGAACATCCTGGTCGGGCCAGACGCTCCGGTTTTCCTTGATGCCGAGACCGCGTGTTACGGCGATCCCGCCTTCGATCTCGCATTCTGCCTCAATCATCTGTTGCTGAAATGCGTCTGGCGACCCCGCCACATCACGGCATTCATCGACGCTTTCGGGGCCTTGGCCAGCGCATATTCAAATGGCGTGACGTGGGAAGAATGGCCGGCGCTCGACGTACGGGCCGCGAAACTCCTTGCCGGTTTGTTGCTCGCGCGCGTCGATGGCAAGTCGCCGGTCGAGTACCTGACGGATCCGCGCGACAAGGCCTTCGTGCGCGAAAACGCCACGCGGCTCCTGAAATCGCCGCTTCAGACGACCGCCGAGATAGCCCTCGCCTGGCGCGAGGCCGCCAACCGCTATTTCGCAGATTCAGGAACGCGCTGACGCGATTGGCCAGCATGGGCGGGCGCGTGGCGGACATCGCCCTCTCTCGGAAGCTCCCGGGTCCATGCCGCAAATTCGAGGCAGATGCCATCAGGATCATAGAAATAAATCGAGCGCACGAAGGTCGTGGGCGTGATTTCGAGACTGGCGCCCAGAGCCGAGTCATCATGGCTGATGACGCGTGTGACCTTCACGCCCTTGGCTTTGAGCTTGTCGTGATATTCGTCGATCTTCTCGGGCGAGACATTGAATGCAACGTGATTCATCGTGGCATGCGCGGTGACGATCGACTTTTCCGAGCCCGGAAGCCCGGCGGGATTGGTGACGCCGGGTTGCGCCTCGGGCGCATTCGGAAACCAGAAGAAAGCGAGCGAGTCGCCATTGCCGATCTCGAAAAAGAAATGCTGACCCATGCCGCCCGGAAGCTCGATGGTCTTGATCAGCGGCATGCCAAGCACGCCTTCATAAAACGCGACCGTCCGCGCCATGTCCTTGCAGACCAGCGCCAGATGATTGATGCCGCGGATCTCGAATTCCCTGTTCACAGGCCGTGTCACGACTGTCTCCTCCCGCTTCACCGGAGGGATAACGCTAGCATTCGCCGCCGTGCCTGGGAAACGGCTCAGTCGTAAAGGCGCAGGGCAATCTGAAATTGCTTCTCGATCTGGCGCGGCTTCTCGTCCACGATCCCGCGTTCGCCCCGCGTCGAGTCGCAAAGCAGAAACTCGCCCGTCAGCCGCACCCATTTCCGGGGTTGCCAGGAAGCCGACGCGGTCACAGCGTGTCCGTCTTCGCTCAGGAGCGCTGATGGACCAGCGAAGACTGTTCGGGTCTGAAACCAGTCGGCCCGC
>Ga0209060_10000877_pt1 | contig 41014 bp, 37 predicted proteins | sample Coa_R1_8_FD_187155 | JGI IMG/M metagenome (GOLD analysis project Ga0209060, IMG submission 187155) | Surface soil microbial communities from Centralia Pennsylvania, which are recovering from an underground coalmine fire - Coalmine... | ecosystem: Environmental > Terrestrial > Soil >...
GCTTCTTCGCTCATCAGGGTCAGGTACGGAGCGACAAAGGCCCACTCCTCATCGCTCACATCACTGGGGTACGGTTTTCTTGCCATGCCCCCAGTCTATCAGAAAAAGTTCAGAACAGACTCTAGACGCCAACGCCAGCATTCGGGAGTCTGAGGGCTGAAAAGTCCTCAGCAGGGGTCCAGGGGACAGCGTCCCCTGTGCCGGGTGACGCCGCTAGGGCGCGTAGTCGCGAGCGACCGTCGCAGCAGACTATGCCTGCGCGACAGGGGAGCGAGCGGCCCAGCGCCCCGGCGAGCCAGCCGGAACCAAAGAAGCGGAATGCAGTAAAGACAAGCGAGCGAGCGAGGTACGAGCGAAGTGAAGCGAAGGCTGAGCGGAATGAAGCATAAGCGGGTCCAGGGCTGGCGTTTGAAGCCCTGGAAGCGGCGCACGCGGACACGCCCACTGCTGGCACGAACGCAAGCACCGTTCAAACTCAAACGACACCTGTTCGTTAGCAACAAAGCACTCTATTATATGCGCCTTTGCCCCTGCTGCCACCTGCTCTCGCGCCTCATACCGCTCTTTGTCGCTCGGCTGGTAGTCTCCTGCCGCTTCGCCTCTATCACCGCTTGCCTTATCCTCGCCTGACACCTGAGCTTGGTCGTGAGGCCTGCCCCTCGTTTCCGACGCCTCGCGCTGCAACGCTTCCGCCCTCTGATCGGTTTCAACGCATCAGCCTAGCTCTGGAGCGGCCTCTTCCACCGCCACACCTCATCCTTCCCACGTCTCGCGAGGCGAGAACGTCTGTTAAACTATCCGCTTTGAAACATAGCCCTGGAACCCCCGGGATGCTCGTTGTGCATCCCGGGAACAACCCTCGTTCTGTCTCGGAAAGGCCATACCACGTTTCCGCGCCACGCTCGCTGGACACGTGCCTGTCTTTGCTTGCTCGCGTACGCTCCCCACCGGACTCCTGCCAGACCATCAGTCCTGTTCTACACTTTCCCAGTCAGGCGCGCAACCACCGGAGCCAGCGTCTGCAGATGCTGATCAGTCACGAGGTAATACGAGAAACCGAAGCGCTCGCGCCGCTGGTACAACTGCTCGACCATCTGCTCAACCGAGCCAATGACCAGGGAGGGCATATCCAAAACTTGTTCCGCCGAGATACTGCTCCACCCTCGTGCAACAGCCACTTGTTCTGCCGCTCGCTGCTGATCTTCGCTGTGCACGGGTGTCGCCACCAGACTGAGTTCGAGGTCACGGAACCGCTCTCCGGCTGCCTGACGTACCCAGCTCATTTTCTGCGCGATGGCGGTGCCCACCCGCTGAAGGGGATCATCCACCTCGACGCCAGTGGAGTAGTCACTCGTTAAGAACCCGATGATGGTTGCCTCGCGAGCGGCCAGCGCGAGCATGCGTTTCCCACTCGCCCCCACCAGAATGGGAGGATGCGGCTGCTGGATGGGCTTGGGAAAGCCCTCCAGGGAAGCAAGGGTGTAGTGGGTGCCGGAGAAGGCCAGGGGGTGAGAAGCCCAGAGTCCCTTGAGGATCTGGAGCGTTTCTTCTAAGCGGCTGACCCGCACGCCAGGCGCGTCAAAGGGGAGGCCAGCTTGCTCGTATTCGTGCTTCGCCCAGCCAGCGCCCAGACCCAGTTCAAAGCGCCCCTGCGAAAGGACGTCCAACGTGGCCGCTTCTTTTGCCAGGAGGACTGGATGTCGATAATCGTTATCCAGTACCAGAGTCCCGACACGCAGCGTCGTCGCATCAGCAGCTGACAGCAGCGCAAGCAGCGGGGCAAATTGGTCCCCGAACGGTTCGCGTACGAAATGGTCGCGGATCAGCAGGATGGCATAGCCCGCATCCTCGATCTGACGGGCCTTGCTCACCCAGTTCCGCTGTGTGTCCATCTGCTCACAGAGGACACCAAAACGAAAGGGTCGTGGGGGCATCAGCAGCTCCTTCTTCGTGTATTCCACTGATGATACAAGCAAACGCGACCAAAAACACTCCGATTCTTGCTGTTACATTGTTCCCAGATCAGTCAGGATACAACGCTCTCCAGGTGAGAGCGGAAGATCAGACACAGGACCAAGCGTTTCTCTCGATGCGCCAGGATGTGAGCCAACCCTCTCTAGATTTTCTGCCTTTCCTCGTGCGGGGAGTACGAGCGTCTTATCAACGGCTCTGATCCAGAGAAAACTCGGTCACTTTGACCGGCAGGACTGGCAGCGCCTTCCACCTCTGTTGCAGGAACACCGCCAGGGCTGGCGCTCTTGCGGTTTCCTCTTTGCGAGAGCGGACCGAACGTCTCTCCAGGTCCCGGCGAACCACGTTCTGGTCTCCCGCTGCTCGCCGCCGTGCCAGAGAGACGGGCCGAACACCTCGAAGATCGGCCCATCTGGACCCGGAGCCGAATCCAGATGGGCTGGGCATGGTAGGAACGCTCTCGCGAGATCGGCACCAAAGCCTGCTTCATGGCTCCACGATGGAGCGCGAGCGCCCACGTCTGCCGCGGAACGTGCGACCGCGTGTCTACCGATGCATAGAGTCCCACGAAGGCGAGCGGGTTCACCCGAACATCCGCTTTCGGGAGCTATTGGTAAATACCCTACGAAGTGGTATTTACCAGCTATTGCTTGTTGACACGGTACCTGATATGCGTGACCAATGCTGTCCCGCTTACTTCAAGCGGTTCAAGATGCAGATTGGGAACATGCTCAAAGAGACGGGCTCCAGAACCGACGGTGACAGGTACAATGTGCAGCCACAACTCATCAATCAATCCAGCCGCTAAGTATTGATTGATCGTCTGGGCGCCGCCCATGATCGCCACATTTCTCTCCCCAGCCGCTGCTTTTGCGGCAGAGAGGGTTGCTTCAATGCCGTCTGCACTGAAGATGTAGGTGGTACCACCCTCCATGACAATCGGTTCTCGTCTCTTATGAGACAAGACAAAGACGGGGGCATGATAGGGGGGATTGTCTCCCCACTGGGGCCAGCCCTTCCAGTCCGGACTCTCGCGCTTTTCTTTGGGACCATACATGTTGCTGCCCAGAATGAAGGCACCTGCATCCGTCAAGACATGGAGTTCAGCCTGATGTTTTTCTGGTTCCTCAAAAATCCAGCCATGGAAAACAGTTACAGGGGTGTCCCCAAAGGGGTTGTCAAAACTCTGGTTGGGTCCAGCAACGAAAGCATCTACTGACATCGCAATGCCGCAGGTCACTTTGCTCATGCAATTTTCTCCTAGTGGTAGTAAGTTGAGCACGACGCGATCACCTCTTCCAGTCAACACAGTTGTGGTGGCTGAGGTGGTGACGTTACACCGTATGTTCATCCGAGCGGTCGTGAGGCGGGTGGTTCCTCATACCAATCAGCCCTATGGGTCCCTCCCTGTTGGTTCCCTGACGCGCGAATCGCCTGAGCATAACCAAGGATTCGCTGCCGACGCGGTTGCACACGGTATCCACAATTTCAAAGCCCATCCGCTCGTACAAGGCTCTGGCTGGATTGCTCTTGCGCACGCTTAATACCACGGCTGGATACACCTGGCTGGCTGTTTTGAGCAGGTGCGTGAGCAACTGGGTACCTATGCCTTGCCCTCTGGACTCTGGTAGCACAGCGATTACCAACTCCGGCGTGCCCTCGGCAATCAGGCGAGATATCTGCTGTTCTTCGCGAAGCACACGAATCCAGGCAGCCCCAAGCGGGTGCTGATCCTGTGGATGCAGGGCCAGGGCTCCCAAATCAACCTTGCGGCCCCATCCGCTCACATGGGGACGCAACTCAGGATGCGTTTTCGCCGCTTCAAAGGAGGTTTCACCCTCATCTTGCAGGTGGGCGGCATAAAAGAGCATCTGCCAGAGAAATGGCTCGTCGCCCTGCCTCAGCGGTCGTATGAGCACTCGCATGTCGTTGCTGCACTCCTTTCTATGCTCACTGATGGTTGATGACTACCTTCCCGAATGGACGAGCCTCCTGATAGTAGCGGTAGGCAGCCTGGGCTTCCTCAAACGGAAATACCCGGTCGATGACGGGTTTGAGGTGATGAAGCGCGATGGCGCGGTTCAGCGCAAGAAAGTGGGCACGGCTGCCAGCGGCGACGCTCCGTATCGTGACGACCCCGGCGATAGCACTCCGTAGGACGCTGAGGGCCGTTACCTCGTGTGTTGCATCGGCCCTCGCGAGCGATCCGATCAGCGCAATCTCTCCTGAACTTTTGGTAGCCTTGATCGACTGCTCAATGGTCCCAGGACCTCCTACCTCGACCACCAGATCCACGCCACGCCCGCCGGTGAGGGCGCGCACGACTTTCTCCCACTCGGGGATGGTGCGATAATTCATTACCACGTCTGCCCCCTGTGCTGTGAGTCGTTGCGCCTTCTCCTCGCTGGAGGTGGTCACAATGACCCGGGCGCCGAACAGTTTGGCAAACTGGAGCGCGAAGAGCGACACGCCCCCCGATCCCAACGTCAGCACCGTGTCCCCTGCCTGTAGTGCACGACCGCCGGTGAGCGCATTCCAGGCCGTCACTGCGGCAATCGGTAAGGTCGCTGCCTCCTCGAACGAGAGGTGGTCGGGGATAGGAACGAGTGCCTCTTCAGATAACACGGCCATTTCGGTCAGCATGCCATCCAATGAGCCGCCGAGTTGCGCCGCATACTGCAGATCAAACGGTCCATCCGTCCAATACGGAAAGACTGCTCCGACGATCCTGTCACCCACTTTCGCTCGGGTCACGCCCGCACCCACGGCGACAACTTCGCCGGCACCATCCGACACTGGGATTACATCAGGGCGAACCGGTAAGGGATAATACCCCAAGGTGAGGATCATAATCTCCCGAAAGCTCAGCGAGCAGGCTCGCACGCGTACCAGCACTTCGCGCGCACCGGGTACCGGCGTGTCGTGTTCCCGCATTTTTAACGCATCGATGCCCGCGCCTAAGCTAATATGATAACTTTTCATGACCGATAGCCTTTCTGTATCGCCACCCTTTGCAAATAGCATTGGGAGTCGAAGCGAATGCGCCCATCCGCACGCAGCAGCAAAAAGATCGTCCCAGTTGCCGCTTCCATTCCACCACCGGCTGGTAGCATCTCCCAAGCAAGATGTGGTGGCTTCAAGGGCACGAGATGGCGTTGTCTTTCATCCCCATCACGGCAGGTAATTGCCGCCGCCAGCGGCAACATAGTTGCCAGTCAGATAGCCGGCCTGCGGCAGGGCCAGGAGCAGGATTGCTGCGGCGATATCGTCGGGCTGGGCAATGCGCCGGAGCGGGAGCGTCTGGCTGATAGTCGTTTGGTACGCCTGCAAATATGGGGCCGATGCCTCGGTCTCGACGATGCCAGCTGCCACCACGTTGACCCGAATACCCTGCGGCCCCAGTTCCGACACGAGCGACTTGAGCAGCGCTTCGACGCTTGCTTTGCCCGCAGCCACTGCGCCTGCGCCGCTGATGGGAGCGCGTGCCAGCGTGCTACTGACGGCAATGAGATTGCCGTGTTGTCGCGCGACCATCAATGGTGCCACGATGCGCGCGGGGAGATACACGCCGACCAGGATGCGCTGCACGATCTGCTGATACTGGCTCCAGGTGGAATCGAGAAACACCTTTGCGGTCCAGTTACCGCGTAGCTCAGCTGGCTCGGTGGCTTCCGCATCTGGACTCCTGCCGACAATGGCATTGAGCACCAGGGTATCGATGGGTCCCAATTCCTGTTCCACTCGTTGCACCATGCTTCCCACCTGGTCTTCGTTCTCCACGTTAGCCTGAAGAGACATGGCGCGCCCACCAGAGGAGCGAATGGCCTCGACCACCGCGTTTGCCCGGTCAGCATGATACCGATAATTGACGCCAATTGCTGCTCCGTGTCGAGCTAGCAACAGCGCGGTGGCCGCGCCAATGCCCCGGCTGGCTCCAGTAATCAACACCACCTGCCCTTGCAACAGGGCAGAACCAGAGAGCGTTCGAAGCGTCTCGCTGGATGTGCTCATCTTATACCCCTCATCGTTGTTGTTCTTCGGGACGTCCTGTTACAATACTGCCAGAGCAGATGGCACAGCACCAGAGCGAGATAATGGTAGCAGAAAAACTACTAGGATCGGGGAGGGAGCGTATGTACGATCAGGAACGCCGCCGAGAACTGGCGCACTTCTTACGCACGCGGCGTGCGCGCCTGTCGCCAGAAGCCGTTGGTTTGCCTCGTAATGCCCGGCGGCGCATGCCGGGGCTGCGCCGAGAGGAACTGGCGGTCCTGGCGGGCATCGGCGTGACGTGGTATACCAACTTGGAGCAAGGCCGTGCGATTACCGTGTCCGTCCAGGTCCTGGAGCGCTTAGCTCAAGTGCTACAACTCACGACGGTCGAGCGCAACCATCTGTTTTACTTAGCGCGACAACACCACCCCGCTGATCCCGTTCCTCTGACTACCTCGGTGAGTCCGGTGTTGCAACGCATTCTAGACAATCTGGGCACGTCCCCGGCCTATATTACCAATCCCTGTTGGGACCTGCTGGCCTGGAATCGTGCGATGGCGCGTGTCTATCAGACCGATTTCGGCACCCTCACCACCTGCGAGCGCAATCTGCTGCGCTTCATGTTCATGGCCCCTATCCAGCGCGTGCTCCTGCCCAACTGGGAGCAGGCGGCACAAGGGCTGCTGGCTCAGTTCCGGGCTAGTACCGAACAATACGTGGGCGAGTTCTGGCGAGCAGCGTTGGTCACGGAGCTGGAGCGGGACAGCCCGGAGTTTCGCGCGTGGTGGCCGCAGCACGATCTGCAGGTTACGCACACAGAGAAAAAAGCCCTGCATCATCCGCTGGTGGGACAACTAGTGCTTCAGCCTGCCGCCTTCCAGGTCATGAATGCTCCTGATTTACGGATGGTCATCTACACACCTCTGGCAGAAGCGAATACGATCAGCAAGCTGACGCAATTGATGGTGCAGTGAGCAGGGGTACGGCAACGAAATCTTACTGAGAGACGCTATGCTCCCAGGTCGCTGTGCCCTTGTCGTACCGATCCTGGAGCCAGCATGCTGTTTATCGATCAATGGAAAAAGCGGAATGATGGAGCAAGTAACCTTCGTTTGCCTCAGCAAGCCATTCACCTTAGAAGGCGACCCTTTTCAGGCATTTGTTGGCGCATCTCTCAGATATCCTGGCGCACGAGTTGAAGTGCTACATGCGAAGAGAAGTGGAGAAGGTAAAAAGAGCGACTCATAGCGTTACGCCAGATCATGCGAGAAAGCCGATCCGCTCAAAACACTTGGAAGCGTAGCAAGTTATTTGGAAAACGGTATTTTATTCGTTAAACGACACTGGTGGCCTTCTCCTTGGCGCACCTTCCCTGCCTAGCCCTGGCGCGCTAGTAGGGGTGGGGTGGGGGACATCGTTGGCCGGCGGGAATGTTGCCCTTCCAGTCGCAGCGGGACGATGGAGAATTTCTGGCGAATGGCGGGCGGGTTCAACTCCGTAATGGCGCGCTGGATCAGTGCCTGCATGACCGGAGGGCAGAAATACCAGATGCTCGGCCTCAGTCTGTGCGAGGCCATACAGGCAGAGTCCACCACATGCCACAGAGATCGACAAGCCATACAGAGAGTGCCAATGTTCCAGCGTGCGCCAGTGCTCCACCAGAGTCCGCCAACCGGGGCAGAGTGTACCAAGCCATGCAGAGTGTGCCAACCGTGCAGCAGAGTGTGCCAACCGTTGCGGTGTCCGCCAACGACCAGGCATGCGAGGCGGAAGGCCAGGGCTAGGGCCGCCGCAGGCTCCAGAGTGCGCCAAGCGTTGCAGTGTTCGCCAACCAGCAGACACGCTTAGCTGATTGCCAGGGCCGGGGCTGTCAGCAGCAGCAGAGTTCGCCAACCGTTGCAGTGTTCGCCACGTCATGCAGAGTGCGCCATACTGTAAGAGTGCGCCACCCTCATTGCAAGAGGCAGAAGACAACGAACCATGCGAGCGGGCGATTTGCGGGCATCTCGGAGACGCTCGGAGGCACGATGCCAGTTGGGCGAATTTCATCCACCCTGGTTTTCGGCGAGCGAGCAAGACCTTGCCCGGTCTGGTAGGCTCAGCGCAGCGACGACGCCGAGGGGGAAGCGGTTTGCGGTGTACCTCCTCGGCGTCGTCGGCGCGAGCCGCCCACCAGGCCAGGGCAAGGTGGAGCGCAGCGCCAGAAAACGAGGGAATCAGCAAGGATTCTCCGCTCGGCCAGGAGAGAGCACTGGTTGGGAGCCAGCCTGTATAAGCAAGTCAAGGCTGCTGAGGCGCGTCTACGCCAGGCCGAGCAAGACACATCGCCAGCCCAGACTTCGCCATCACAGACTTCGCCACCAGAGATCGCCAAGCACCAATCAGAGTTCGCCAAGCAACGAGAGGCACCGGACAGTAGGGAAGGAACGGCCTTGCCACCGGATGAGATCAACGCAGCAGACGAGCGGCAAGCGCACCTGCGCGCCATCGCAAGCGACCTGCTCTACTGGAAGGGCGGGCTGAAAGTTCTGCGCCAGGCCCAGCTCCCCAAATGGCGTGGCGCCTTCCAATAGCAGATCGAGGCAAAGATCGAGGCGTTGCAGACAGAGTTCGCCAGGTTGCGCCCAGAGATCGTCAAACCGGACGGATGAGCGATGCCGTCAGAGCCTGCTCCGCTCCATACCGAGTAGCCTTCCAGCTTCGCTCCTGACCCCAACCCCACCTCTTCCCGAGCTGTTGGCGGATGGCCCGTCGTGGCAAGCAGCACGCTCGTTGCCGATTGGCCCCCGCGTTGCTATACTCCTCTTGTGTTGGGATGAACGGGCCGATTTGGGAAGAATGCCATGAGCAGAAAGGCGCGTATGCCCAGAGCACCGCTGCATGCGCTCAGGTGGTCCTCCGAGCAAGGACTCTATGAATGGTCCACGCGAGGACAGGTGGTGCACCGATTTCATCGAGAGGACGAAGCCGCCTGGCAGGCCTGGCTGGCTGGGGTGACCTCCTTTGCCTTCCACTGTCCAGGCGGCTCCCTCAACGTCTACCAGGAGCGGAGACCACATGGAGGACAATATTGGTATGCCTACCATACGGATCGAGATGGTATTCGCAAGCGTTATCTCGGGCAGACCGCACAGGTGACGCTAGCGCGCTTAGCGGAAACGGCTCAGGCCCTCTCCAGCGCATCTCCGCCTCCCACAAGGGCCTCTTCACCTGTTCAGCGTGAGATTGAGCCGGAGCTTCCGCTCCTCTTGACCAAGCTTGCTCCGCCACCTCTGTCGCCTGCGTTGGTGGAGCGTCCGCATTTATACTCCACGCTCGATGGGGCGCTGTCGACTCCGTTGACACTGCTTGCGGCCTCGGCGGGCTGGGGCAAGACGACCCTGCTCGCGGCCTGGGCACGCCAGCACCAGAAACACGTTGCCTGGCTCTCGCTGGACGAACTGGACAACAGCCCGACACGCTTCTGGGTCGCGCTGATCGCGGCCCTGCGCCGCTGCCCCGGTCTGGCATCGAACTTTGGGGAAAATGTGGTGGCACAGTTGCAATCGCCCCAGCCACCGCCGCTTTCCTCCTGTCTTTCCGTGCTTCTCCATGAGCTGGAAAGAACGCCTCCGCATCCTGCTCCCATCGTCCTCCTTCTGGACGATTATCAGGTGATCGAAGAGTCGGGCATTCACCAGGGCATGGCCTTCTTCCTGGAGCATCTGCCCGCTCATCTGCATCTGATCCTCTCCAGCCGCGTGGACCCAGACTTGCCTCTTGCGCGTCTGCGAGCCCACGGGCAGTTGGTCGAGATTCGTGCGGACGAACTGCGCTTCCAGGAGGGCGAAGCAAGTCAGTTTTTGGGCAAGATGCTCTCCCCGCCGCTCTCGGAAGAAGAGTTGCAGCGGCTGGTGAGTCGGACGGAAGGCTGGATTGCCGGTCTGCACCTGGTCGCGCTCACGATGCAGAAACACGAAGATCGCACAGCCTACCTTGAGACATTGACCGGTAGTCAGCGGTATCTGTTGGACTACGTACAGGAGGACATCCTGGCAGGTCTGTCCCCCGATACGCGAGACTTTTTACTCCACAGCGCCGTCCTCTCGCGTCTGGACGCCTCCGTGTGCCAGGCCGTTACCGCCGCACCCACGGCTGCAGCCAGTCAGCAGATGCTCGCGTTGCTGGAGCGTGCCAACTTCTTCCTGGTGCCGTTGGATGAGGAGCGGCACAGCTATCGCCTGCATGACCTCTTCCGCGAAGCCTTGCTGGCTCGTCTGCACGCCACTCATCCGGAGCTTGTGCCGCTCTTGCATCGTCAGGCTGCCTGCTTTTATGAGTCCCAAGGCAACTTTCACGAGGCCATTGCCCATGCCATGGAGGCCGCTGATTTCTCCCTGGCTGCTCGTCTGATGGAGCAGACGGTCGAGCAGTTCTGGTTGCGTGGGGAAGCGGCGATGATGGCGAACTGGGCGCAGGCGCTGCCCGAGCAGACGATGTGTGTGCACGCACGCCTGGTGCTTACCACTGCCCTCTACCTGCTCAATACGGTCGCGCAGACCACGGCGGAGCAGCGCACCAGGGTCCACCGACAGGTGCGGCAGCTCCTGGCACGGGTCGAAAACGCACGACGACGAGAGATCGACGAGACGAATCATCAGCACCCGGCCACACAGATAGCGCCTGATGCTACCGAGGACGCGCTGCTGCACCGACGTCTGCACTGGCTCCGCCTGCAACTGGGCTTCCTGGAAGCGACCGCCAATGGAGACCTTGAGCTCTTGCAGCGCCTGCAGCTGGAGATCGCGGAGGCGCTTGACCAAGACGAGGAAGCGCCCTGGCAGATGGTGCCGCTTGGCTGGAGCTTCGTCCTCCACCACACGGTCTGGCGAGAGGGTGCGGTGCTCCTGCCACGGCTGCTCTCTGCCAAAGCGCGGATGAGCCTGTCGGGCAGCCATTTTGCCTCTCTCAAGGTCAGGCAATATCTGGCCATGGCGGCGATGGAGGCGGGAAAATTGCACCTGGCCGCTGATGAGAGCCAGGCCGCCATGGCCTTGATCGAACAGAGCGCGGGCTACGCGCTGCTCAAAGGGTACTTTGAGCTGGTGCTGGCGGAGGTGTGCTATCAGTGGAATCAACTGGAGGAAGCGCGTGGCCTGCTGCATGCAGCCCTCGAAGACGCGGCCCTCTGGCAGCACCTGGATGTGCTCGGATCGGCATATATCAGCCTGATGGAAGTCGAACTGGCCACAGGAGCATGGTCGGCGGCCAAACAGGCGCTGGAGGAGTTGGAACGGCTGGTGCAGCGCGAGCACTATGCCGACTACCCAGGGTACTTCCTGCAGAGACGCGCGTGCTGGTGGCTAGCGCAAGGCCAACTGAGCGAGGCGTCCGACTGGGCGGCGGGGGTCGTCTTTCCAGAAGGCGTCTGGGACCGCAGTTTGTATTTCGCGTACCCGGTCGTGATCCGGGTGTATTTCGCCCAGCATCGCTGGCAAGAGGCGCGCTCTCTGTTGGAACGCTGGAGTGGACACCTGGATCGACCAGCCAGTATGGACACCATCATCTTTCTGGCTCAGTCACTGGTGGCACTGCACCAGACCGGCCAGGATGAACAAGCTCACCGTGTCGCTGCTCGCCTCTTTGCCATGACCGAACCAGAGGGCTACGTGCGCCTGTATCTGGATGAGGGCGAACCGATGAAAGCGGCCCTTCAGGCGCTGCTCACTCCGCCCTCCCAGCAGTCCGCGTTGGTTCCTGCTACGACGGCTTATGTCTCGAAGCTGCTCGCCGCCTTCGAGCTGGAGCAGCAAGGTGCGAGCCGATCGCAGGAAGCGGCTCCGACGCCCGAATCGCAACCTGCCCTGGCACCAGCCTCCTCCGAGCTGGGGGCGTCCCTCACCCGACGTGAGCAGGACGTCCTGCGCCTGCTCGCCGAAGGCGCTTCGAATCAGGAGATCGCCCAGACGTTGGTCATCTCCCTGGAGACGGTCAAGAAACATGTCAGCCACCTCCTCGGCAAGCTGGGGGCCACCAGTCGTACCCAGGCCATTACGCTGGCACGTGCCAGATCCCTGCTCTAAGCCGGTTCATCCCAACACCTCCTCCCACCTCTGCGCCAAAATACCTCTTCTGTTCCTCTTTTGAGGGCTGCGTGCCAGGGGATGGTCCGGCTATGCTTTCCGTGAGGATCGGACCACCGGTGAGGCCGGGGAGTCAGGAGATGTATTACCACATTCGAGTGCAGGAGACCTGGACTCCTCCAAGCAGAGCGATTTGAGGGACGCTGCCTCGAACAGGAGGACGGTAGGATCATCTTGCTTGTGTGGTCGCTCCCCGACTAGGCGGCGTTGCAGTGAGAGAGACCCGACTTCGAGCCGGTTATGCACTTGTAGAGGAGCCAACTCATCGCTCAGGCGAAAGCAAGAAAACAGGAGTTGGCACGATTTCGACTATGTCCCAGGCAAAGCAGGACCGCACAAAAGCGCATGACCGACTCGCCTTTGAAAGGACGAGTTCAGATGACAAAAGTGATACCTGGCCGCTACACGGCCCAGAGCGAGGAACCCTTTGTGGTGTTCCTCATTGGCATGCGGGTCAACCGCTTCTTCGCCTTCCGCAAATGGATTCCCACTTTTCTGGCGATGGGAACGATGCTGAAAACCCTGCTGGCGCATCCAGAGAAGGGGTTCCTGGGTGGGCGAACGTTCTTCTACTGGCGTGGGGTGGCGCTCGTTCAATATTGGCGCTCGTTTGAAGACCTGGAACGCTTTGCCCGCAGTCCGGACGAGCCACACTTGCGCGCATGGCGGCGCTTTAACAAAGTAGTTGGCTTTAAGGACGGCTCCGTTGGGTTCTGGCATGAAAGCTATCTGGTGCAGCCGGGGCACTATGAGGTCGTCTACGGCAATATGCCCATCTTCGGCCTGGCAGCAGCTACCAAACATGTCCCCGCCATCGGGAGCCTGGAGACGGCGCGCCGTCGCCTTGGTGGCGAAAACGAATCGGCAGTACCGGCCACGCTGCCTTAGAGCGTAGTATTGGCGGGTGCCTCAGAGCGGTTGGCTCCTCCAGCTTGGTCGGCGGATCGGCCTTCGATGGCTTGTCCTCTCCCAGCATCTAGAGCAGTTGATGCTCCCAAGCAAGCCAGTCAATGGCCCGCTTGTATAACCGGCACAAGCCACTGAAGCGCACTTGCGGCAGGCCGAGCAAGAGAGTTCTCCATCCCAGACTTCGCCACCAGAGTGCGCCAAACAACAACCAGAGTTCGCCAAGCAGCAAGCGGCACCATCCAGCCATGAAGGAACGACCCCGCCAGCGGCTGAGAATCATGAATCAGATGAGCGGCACGCGCAACTGCGCACCCTCGCAAGCGACCTGCTCTACTGGAAGGGTGGACTGAAGGTGCTCCGCCAGGCCCAGCTTCCCAAGTAGCGCGGCTCCTTCCAGTGGCAGATCGAAGCCAAGATCGAGGCGTTACAGGCAGCGTGCGCCAGGCTGCGGGCAGAGTGTGCCAAACCGGACGGATAACCCCTCTCATCATGTACTATCCTTTTTTCGACATTCCTATTTCCCGCTCCCGTCGACTTCCTGCTCAAGCCCTTTGAGCTGCAGCAGCTGTGGCAGGTCCTGGCTTCTGCCACGCAACGGATCGAGGTGACCCGTTCGAGCTCAGCCCGAACGGCAGGGTGATAAACAAGCGGCGGAGTACTCCAGCGGTGCCGAGGGGAAAGCCGTCTCCCATTTCTTTGCCTGCTGTCTCGCCCTCGTGAGCACCCGACCAGGGTGCACCTCATGCTCCGGACTGGCCGGGGAAAAACGTAGAGAACTAGAGCGGCTGGATTGGGTCGTGCATCCTCAGGGCAAGCCTGGGATCTTGAGCACGTCGGAACGACCCCGCATCCCTCACGCTGCAGGGCACAGCCGCCTATGCAGCTGGCGCGATAGAGAGGCGAGCGCAAAACGTGAGCGGCCCCGCCGAACCAGCCGCATCAGGTGCAGCTAAAGCCGGGACCGGGGCTGGCGAAGCCCCGGAAGCCGCGCGCACGGACCCGCTCACTCCTGGCTCGAAGGCAAATAAACGCTATTTACGTCAAATGAAGTTCGAGCGTTCGCACCAAAGCTCACACCCTCTGTGCCCTCGTCCCTGTTTCCACCTGATCTCACGCCTCGCGCCCCTCGTCGTCGCTCGGCTGACAGCCTCCAACGGCTTCGCCTCTCTCACCGCCCGCCTCGTTGCCCGGCGCTTGTGTCCGGCTCCTCGCGCCGCAACGCACCTGCCTCTTGATCGGTTTCGACGCCCCGCTCCAGCGGCTTTCGCGGCCTCTTCCACCGCTCCACCGCATCCTTCCCATGGCACACCGCCCTGAAACGTCTGTTCAACCACCCGCTCAAAACAGGGCCTGGAACGTATTGTACGGCCCAACAGACGCGGTGACTGGTTGGGGTGGTATCTTTACCTTCAGATCACCCCGCAGGACGCATCACTACTTCCCTCATCGGCCTTCAGCCCTGCTCCTGCCTGGGCTGAAAGAAGACACTGGTGGGGGGCAGGCGGACCAGATATCTCAACGCATCACATCGGCTCAGCATCGCCGCTTTGTCGCTGTAACGGGCATGAGGAGGTGAGGGTGTAACCGACCCCTTTCGCCAGAGCGGGCAAACGGCATATTTCAGCAAAAGACACCAAGAAGACATCAAGAAGATATTAGTATCTCAGCCATAGGAATGTACACTTTATTTGGGAAGCAGGAAGACGAACCCCAAGAACCTGTCAAGTCTCCAGAACGCGGAGAGGAGTTCATCTGTGCCAGTACGCTCCAGGCCAACGTGGCTCGCGTGCTGGCGAGTCGAGACGGCTTCCTTGAACAAGCGTTTACACACGAAAGGAGTTCCAGCATGCATGCACGTCTGCGCAGTTTCTTCAACCTCTGTTTCTGCCTCGCCTGTCTTCTTGTCGGCTCGCTCATGACCACGAGCCCCGTTGACGCTGCCTCTCTTTCGCCGTCAGACCCCCTCGTCGTGGTGGTCCGCAATGTGACTCCTCGCTCCGGGTGTACGATGACCGTCAAGGACTATGTTGGCACCCCCAAGGAAACAACGATGGTCAAAGCCTGCCCCGCCGGAACCTTGATGCGCTTCTTTCATATCCCTCGATCCCAAGCAGTTGCTAACCACGAAGCCTACGTGATCCTCCCGAGTCCTTCTAGTTCGCCCGCAGCGGTGGCCAAAGCCCAAGCGCAGATAGGGGCACTGGCAGATGAAGCAAACGCACGCCTGCTGCCAACGCCGCCAGCGGCGACCCCGAACGGTATTACTTGCGCTACCAGTGACCACACTGCCACTGCGTACATGGGTTGGGGTGACAACCGATGGAATGCGTGGGTGCAATGGACAACCCTGACGAACTGCAAGGTCGACATCTACAACAGCGAACTTCAGGGAACTGTCAGCGCTTTTGCCACCTACTGGGCTACTGACAAGTATGCTGGTTGGTCCCAGAATGTAGGCTGTGCTTACCTGGGAACGAACACCCTGGCATGGCATCCATATACAGTCCAGACGGCAGGCTATTACTACGAGCAATGGCTGTACGACGGATCAAGTTGCACCATCTTTGACAGTTATGCCTATGCGAATCTTGGCCCCTTGAACCGCTAGTTCGCCTGTCCTTCCATTGCTTCGTTTGTCGGAGTATAAACCATCTTTGCTTTGCCCCGATGGTGGCTTTCGCCACGAGGCTCCAGGCGGACGTGACACCTGGAGCCTCTTTCATGGCTGGAGCGCCCCGCTGTTTATCAGGTATGGGTATGCTGGATACGAGGAGGCATTGAGGCGACCTTCTTCTAATGAGCAAGCGAGCAGATGCTGCCAGCGCCCCATTGTATCACAAGAATTAGCAACCAGACAGCAATCGGAGGCGCTCATTTTGTTCGTCATGCTGTTCGCCACCTTGTGTATCATGGCCCAGGCCTCTCCCTGCCTGGGCTAAAGGAAGGCACCGGGGGGCTGGGCGGGCTGGGCGTCGAGCGCTTCGGCTCGCTGATCACGCGCCACCCGTTCGGTGTAGTCGTCGGAAACGGGCAGACTTCGGAGGCGGCTCAGTGGCGCGGCTCGCGCCCAGTCAGGTTCGCGCGTCTACAACTACACTCGGCGGATACAGCTCCCGCTCCAAGTCCGTCGGCTTGGTTGCCTCAGTTTGACCTACGCCCCCCAAACGGCGAGCAAGTTCCCCTCGCCGTTCTCTCATGGCTGCAAAGTGCCCCACGTACAGGCAGCTCTCTGCCAGATCGCCTGCGCACTGGCGGTGGAAGCTGGGACCCGCTGGACCCAGCCCACGGTCTGCCGTGCAGTCACGATATACTTTTCCACCTGGGCATCGGCAAGTGCTGGCCCTCCCCCCGCCGCCTATCCTTGGGACGCATAACTTCTCATTTCGCCGAGGCCCCTTTTGGCAGGATCTAACTCGATCTCAAACTCAGATTGGTCTTGGTCTGCTCTCAAAAGCCAGGTATACAGGAAACCGGCTTTGCACGGGATCGCTTCATGATGTCTTTTGTATGTCTGGTATAATGCATCGTGTGATTCCTTGAATGGATTCATGATACGTGAAGGACCCAGGAGCACGCTGCGGTATGCCCAATTATCTCTTACGCCGTGCACGTGAGCACAAGGGCTGGTCTCAACGCCAGCTCGCTGAATTACTGGATACGAATACCTTCACGGTTGGGCGCTGGGAGGCAGGGATGGCCTTTCCCAGCCCTTATTTTCGTCAAAAGCTGGCGGCACTTTTTGACTGCCCTCTTGAAGCCTTAGGCCTGGTCCGCGCATCAAGAGAAAGCGCTCTCCCTGCCGATGGAGCAGTCCCGCTCGCCCCACCAGCGGGACATGCCCCTCCTTTCCCTGTGGCTTGGATGCTGCCTGGTATGCCACTGGGCACAGCGTGCATTGGACGCGAAGCGCTGCTCCACGCTCTGAAACACCAATTGCTCTCGGGAGCGCCAGCCAGTGCGGTGGCGCTCTCTGGACTGCCTGGGGTGGGCAAAACCACCGTAGCCCTTGAACTGGCCTCCGATGCGGCTCTCCGCGCTTCCTTTGGTGACGGGATATTGTGGGCCACCCTGGGACCTGCCGCGCAGCCGATGACTGTTTTACGCCAATGGGGCAGGCTCCTCGGCTTCTCTGCCCCCGACCTGGCTGAGTTGTCCAGTCTTCCAGCCCTGTGCCAGGCTCTCCACGGCATGATTGGGGACCGCCGACTCTTGTTGGTGCTTGATGATGCCTGGCGCCTGGACGATGCCCTGGCCTGCCAGGTGGGTGGCCCAAACTGTGCCTCGGTGTTAACCACCCGATTCCCCTCGGTGGCACGGGACTTTGCCCCGCAGCGCGCCCTGCATCTTCCGGAATTGAGCGAGGCAGAGGGCCTCCTGCTGCTCAAGGCCTATGACGCCGACCTCGTTGCATGCCACTACGACCAGGCGCTTGCCCTGGTGCGGGCTGTTGGGGGCCTTCCGCTCGGCTTGCAACTCATGGGGAAGTATCTTCGCCAGCAGGCTATGACTGGGTCATCGAGGCGCGTCCAGGCGGCGTTGACCCGCTTAGATGATGCAGCCTTCTGGGCTCATCTGAGTGAGCCGCTCTCCCCCCTGCTGGCGCCGCCCCATCTGTCCCACCCGACTCCCCGCTCTCTGCAAGCAACCATTGCCATCACGATCCAGAGGCTGTCCCTCCCCGCACGCCACGCCCTCAGGGCCCTGGCGGTATTTCCGCCAAAACCCCAGACGTTTCCAGAGCGGGCGGCCCTGGCCGTGACCGAAACGCCACCAGAAGCCCTCGATGAACTCGTGGATGCTGGCGTGCTCGAATGCCTCCCAGAGGAGCGCTATACCGTGCACCCGGCGATTGCTGAAGTGGTCCGGAGTTCCGAACCAGCCACGGGTGCTGAACAGGCGCTCGTTCGATTTTATGCCCAGTTCCTCTCGGCTCAGGAACATGATTACCAGGCGCTTGATGAGGAACATGCGACGATTCGAGTGACCCTTGAGTTAGCAAATCGATTGGAGATGGGAGACGAATTGGTGCAGAGCGTGGTCGCGTTCATGCCCTATCTGCTGGCGCGCGGCGAGGGAGAGACCGCCGAGCAGCTCTGGGCACGCGCCTCGGCAGTGACGGCATGTGAGCATAACAAACTCACCCGAGTTCGTTTACTGCTCCGACGCGGGCAACTAGCGACCTATCAAGGGCAGTGGCAAGTAGCAGGCGAGGCCATCAAGGAAGGCATCGCGCTGGTGCGAGACACGAGGGATTTGCTGCTCCACTGTCAACTCCTCCAGCACCTGGGAACCGTCCTTTACAAACAGGGGAAGTACCTTGAGACTGAAGCAGTCGTGGAGGCTGGAGCCGCGCTCGCACGTGAGGGCGAGGAGTCGGAACTCGGCGCCTTCCTGTATCTGCGTGGCATCGTGTCTGACAAGCAGGGGAAGTATCCCGAGGCCTCGCGCTGGTTGCGAGAAAGCCTCCAGTTGGCGCAGCAAGCACAGGATGCTGCACGCATCGGACAATGTCTGATCGGTTTGGGCGATCTCGCCAAAAAACGCGGGGAGTGGCAGGAGGAGCGGGCCTCCTATCAAGAAGCAGTAGCGATCTATCGTCGGCTCGGCCATCGCGAGCGGGTGTGTGCGGCGCTCATCGGGCTGGGCATCGCACACGAAAACCTGGGGAAGCGAGCCCAGGCAGAAACCGAGTATCAGGAGGCGCTGGGATTGGCACGCCAACTTGGTCATCGGGAACGGCTCAGTTCGGCCCTCTTGAATTACGGGCGTTTGCTCTTTCAGCGAGGAGAACACCAACAGGCTGAAGACTGCTATCGTGAAGCCCTCGCCTTGGCCCAGACGCTTGGGGCAGGCGCGCGAACCTGCAGTATCCTCAGTAATCTGGCGTCCGTCTTCGGGGTCCGCGGCGATCTGGCTCAAGCGCGCGACGCTGCCCAGCGTGCGCTGGAGGTGGCACGCCAGCTACAGCATCAGGACCACATCTGCTATGCGTTACGGAACCTCGGAGAAATTGCCTATTTACAAGGGGCGCTGACTGAAGCTGAGCACTATCTCCGGGAAGGACAGGCCATTGCGGAACAGATCGCCTCTCCCGTCGCGCAAGCGTTCTGCAATGATGGGGTAGCGACCGTGGCCTGCTTGCGCCAGCAGTATCCAGCAGCGGAACGCGCTCTCGCTGCAGGGCTGGCGATGGCCGAGCGCCATCATCTCTCCGAGCAAGAAGCGGTTTTAACCGTAACACAGGCCCGCCTCTCGCTCGCACAGGGGCATCCCCGGAAAGCGGCCAAAACACTTCAGAAAGCAGAAGCCTATGCAAGGACGCAGCAGCTCTTCTGGCTGTTGGGCGAGACGCTCAATGTACAGGGGGAAGTCGCTTTAACGCTCGGGTACGTGAAGGCCGCGCAAGGAGCCTTCACGGAAGCGCAGGCCATCGGCAAGGCGATTCAATCGTGCCTGTGTCTGGCACTGGCGACCTACGGTCTGGCTCGGGTCGCGGCGCATCATGGGCGACGAGAGGAGGCAGAGCGCCATGGGCAGGAAAGCCTGGAGCTGTTCGAGCGGATGGGGCATTACCAGGCGGCAGCGGTGAAGCGCTGGATGCACCGCTGCTCAAACGACTCCACTTGGTGTGCCGAATGAGCAGGCGTCAGCACCTCGTTGGGCCGGAAGGAGGCTGCCGGTCAGTCGCGCCGAAACCCACCCTGCGACACCCTGACTGATCCTGACGCGAGCACCAGCCAGGCTGGCAAAGGAACCTGCACCGAGTGCGCGGGGGCAGAGCGGGTCTGACCAGGCACACCGCAGAAGGACACCGCCGACCATCGAGTGCGCCCCCGCCGCAGCCGTGCCGCCTTGCCCCGCGCCAACCGTTCTTCAAGTACCAGGGACGAAGATCGCTGGGGCCAGACCGCAAGGGCGATGCCAGGCATCTTCCTGGTATCGCCGCAGGAGGACCGGCCTGCCTGACCAGCCTATCTATTCCCTGCGCTCCTGGCGCGCGGATCAGCATCCCATCCAGGGTCCGCTCCTTGGGAAGGGGAATGCCCAACAGCCACACCAAAGCAGCCCCCTTCCGCACGTCCTCGCAGGCAGCGCAAGAGGCGGCTCGGGTTGAGCGTGAGCGCAGCAGGCCCTGTGGCTCGGCGTGGGCGGTTGCCGGAGGAAAAGCCCCTTTCTAGACGGTCTGCTGGGACGGCGCGCTTGTTCTGCTTCCAAACACACCCTTGATGTCCATGCAGTCACCGAACACACACTCCCCCGCTTGGCAAGGGCGCACGGCACTCCTCGTGGGGGAAGGACAAACGAAAAGCGACAGGAGGGAGCGAGCAAGCAATAAAGCAGGCACCCTCCCCAAGGCGGCGGGCACGTGCGCAAATACAGTGACAAGCTGTTAGAGAAAATGCAGGCTGAAGAAAGCGAGGGCCGCTTCTCAGCGGTTATCGTGAGGCGACTGGTCCTGCCTCTCTCGGCAACCTGGCGCTGGACGCAATGGCGAGGAAGCGAAGGGGAGAAGGCGGAATGACCAACTTCTCCCCATATCAGGCAAGCAATATATTCCAGCAAAAGCCCCCAAAAAGACATAAGGAAGACACCAGGAAGATATTCTCACCCCAGCGGTAGGCGTGTACACTCTGCCTAGGAGCAGAACGCGGGGTCTGCGGAGATCCTGGTGAGCGCGGTGAGAGCCACACCCACAGAGTGTACCAAGCATGCTGGGGAAGGAGCAAGAGACGAGCTATGAGAGGCCGAAACGCTTCCATCTGACGCGCTTCTTTCCGATGGTGCAAGCGTGCAGGCTCGCGAGTACACGTGAACACCGTGACCAGATTCTGCTTTGCTGAACAGGATACGTATGAAAGGAAGCGCCTATGAAAGATCATTGGCATGGCAAACATATCGTTTCTATCGTCGTCCTGCTTGTGGTAGGAGTGGCGAGCCTCTGCCTCACCAACGGGGGAACACCCGCTCATGCCGCTGCTCCGCTGAAGCCCTTCACCGGCTATGAAGGCCACCATGATGGTCCAATCTGGGCAGGCTACGAAGCCGTCGATTGGTATAGCTATCAAGAAATCAACGGGCACTGGGCCGTGCGGAGCGTCAATGGCCTGGTTGGCGATGCTGCTCAATGGATTGGTTTTAATGGTGATCCCAATTGGGTGCCCAGTGACTGGAGCGGTCCACTGGTCCAGATTGGTACGGACTCGGTTTTACAAGTGAATCAGGATCGCTCCTGTATAGGAGGACCCAACCCGCTGCCACCTTACTTTGCCTGGGCAGAGGTGATTGGGCACGGGGCTCAGGATCTGCTTGGTGGCTGTGGCGAGTATCTGTTTGCGGTAAATCCTGGCGACCAGATTACCGCCTCCATCACAATCAACGGCAATTACGCCTATCTGGCAATTAACGATACCACTAACGGCCAGGATCGGGTCATTTCCTTTAACAATGGGCAGAACTTGAGCGAGTATACGGCGGAATGGATTATCGAGCGTTCCGGATGGAACTGTCCGCCCAGGCTGGCCGATTTTGGCACTGCCACGTTTACCAACGCCTTGGTGAAAGCAGGCAATAACGTCTGGTATCCCATCACCTATAACAGCTATGTCATTGATGACATGGTATCAAACACACCCATCCTCCTGGCACAGACTTCAGGACTGTCTTCAGGTAATACTGTCTTCAGTGTCCAATGGCTCTCCGTAGGAAGTGATAAGGACCCGCTCTGCACACCCTAAAGCTGCAAGATATCTGTCGTATGGACAAATGAACCTCACTCTTGGTGGAAGGACGCTCCAGTGTATCTGCGGCGAGAGCGATTGTTCCGTCCTGTGTCCAGCGAGCGCTGGAGCGCTCTCACAGGCCACATCTCCAGGGCTGAAGAGGTGGCCTGCCCTCTTTCTGGTCGTCCCGCTTCTGCGAACCAATAGAACCATGCGGTAATAATCGCAGCGACGGTGATCTGGGCCACCACAAACAGGACAAAGAGCCACGCGCCGTCGTAAGGTATCTGGAAAAGGAACCTCCCCTCAAGCATGTGGGCGCGAACACACTGAACAGCCCAACAGACCGAGTAGTTCGGCCAAGCCGTACCTTTTATCTGCTTCGTTCGTTGTTTCATTCGCCCCGTGGTTTCTCATGGTTTCCCCTGCTCCTGCCTGGCCCGAAAGAAAGCGACTTCGTGGGGTGGCAGGCGAGCTGGGCGCCTGCGTGGGCATGTTCCTTCGCTCCTGCCACTTCGGCCTGGCGTGTTCCGCTGAGGGCAGATGGGCTTAGGTCAGTTCGCACGGCGGCTCAACTCGCGTCTCGTCGTCTTCGCGCGGCGGCCCGTCCTCGCCCGCTCGCGCCTTGTAGACCTCCCCCTGCCTCATCCTGACGTGTCAGCGGGGGACACGGTTGGTCGGTGGGACTGTAGCCCTTCCAGCCGCAGCGGCACGAGGGAGAACTTCTGACGGATGGCAGGCGGGGTCAGTTCCGCGATAGCCCGCTCCAGAACGCTCTGGGTCGGCGGCGCTCAAAAATACTAGATACCCGGCCTTGGTCCACATCAGGCCATACCGGCAGAGTCCGCCATATGGTACAGAGATCGCCAAGTCGTGCAGTGTTCGCCAACGGTTACAGAGTTCGCCAAGTCATGCAGAGTGCGCCATTTCCGTAAGACTGCGCCAACCCTATAGCAAGCGGGAGAAGACAAAAACCCATGCGAGCGGGTGGCATGCGGGCATCTCGGAGGCCCGTAGCAGTTGGGATAGAGCCTCCACCCTGGTTTTCGGCAAGCGAGCAATACCTTGCCAGGCCTGGTAAGCTCCGCGCAACGACGACGCCGAGGGGGGCAAGCGGTTTGCGGTGTACCTCCTTCGGCGTCGTCGGCGCGAGCCGTCTATCAGGCCAGGGCCAGGTGGAGCGCAGCACCAGAAAACGAGGGAATCAGCAAGGATGCTCCCGTTCGGCCAGGAGAGAGCACTGGTTGGGGGTTGCCTGTATCGGCAGGTACGAGCCGCTGAAGCACACATACGTCTGGCCGAGCAAAACACTCTGCCAACACAGTCTTCGCCATCAGAGTTCGCCAAGCACCAAGAGGTACGGCCAGCAGAAATGAAGCGGCCCCTCCAGCAGTCGAATGCACAGCAGCAGGCGGGTGACAAGCACATCTACACGCCATTGCAAGCGACTTGCTCTCCTGGAAAGGTGGGCTGAAAGTCCTCCGCCAGGCCCAGCTTCCCAAGTGGCGCGGCTCGTTCCAGTGGCAGATCGCGAGGCGCAGATCGAGGCGTTGCAGGCAGCGTACTGGTCCCTGAATGGGGACTGCCTTGCCTCAGGTGCCGGAAGAATCCCAGAAGGGTGTTGTTAGGAGAGGCTAAATATCGCGGTGCCTTAAAGAGGGGTTTTTGCATTCCGCACAGGAAATTATCCAGGTATTGCGAGGAATTGAAGCAAAGCTTTTTCCAGCCTCCTAATCTCCTTTGCCCTCCTGAGTAGGCTGTGAGAAAGCGCTGGCAGTTTGGACTATTCTGACATTCGCCATATTCCCCCCAGTGTACTCTTTGAGAAAGTTCCTCACTAGCTCGCCAGTATCTTGGCCCTGCATGAGGGATTGCAGCGAAAGTGCTTCATTCACTTCTCCGTATGGTTGAGATGTTCCTTTATTATCGGGATAAATCGAGTGCGCCAGGCAGGCTTCACTTATTCCGTTGTGTACTTTGGTGCTAAGGGCTGCTGCCTGATTCACCTTTGCCATTGCTCGATGCAACACCTCCGGCTCTGGCTTTGCTCTCAACAGTATTTTGAGAGTTTTTCTATCTTTATCGCTTACTGCTTCAGGTATTCCAGTAATGAAAATTTGTGGTTCTCTTGGTTGCGTTGAGGTTATAAACAGTCTGTCTGCTGCTTTGAGTTGTGGAGTATTGTTTACCCGTTCGTAGTTTGAGATTAAGATCACATGCGGCTTGCGGCCAACGAAAGCGCCTATTATGAAGGTGTGACGATACAATATTCCTTTATCTCGGTAAATTTGGGCCAACCATTGGCTCCCTTTTGATCGAATAATTTCGGCTACTTCTTCAAGATCCCTCTGACCGGAGTCATGTTTCAACCAGTCGACAAGCCACTTATGCGTATCAGCACCGCAGGCTTGCCCAACACCGGAGTAGGAGATTAATCCTTGCCAGGAAGAATACATGATATGAACTTGCTTGACCGAAGCACGGAGCTGTAGTGTTAGTGTGCGATCGCTGTTCACAGTCTGAACCTGGAAGTCGCAAGACTGATAGATTCCCCACGGGGCAGCGAGTGTGATACTAAGAGTCATGGTGAGATTCTTTCGCAGAGGGCCAAATATCCTGATCAAGGAACCATACTAAACCATTCTAGCACATCTACCAGGCTCTATGTCGCGCAATGAAACAGGGGGTAAAAAAGGGTAGAACACAGCGTAAGCAGTTGTTCATCATGCTGGAGCTATAATGAGAGGATAGCCGCTTGCTAAGTCCTATCTCGCTGCCCAAGAGCTTATGAGTCCTCTTGTGACGCTAACTCCAGGTGAGAGCGATCTGGAGCAGGGACGCAGCGTTGGGAAAGCCAAGGAAATGAGCGGGTCCGCTCCCGCTTGGCCAGCAAAGGACATTGGGTGGGCGGTCAGCCCGTATAACCGACACGAGCTACTGAAGCGCACTTACGCTACGCCGAGCAAAACGCTCCGCCATCCCAGACTGCGCCACCAGAGTTCGCCAACAGTGCAGAGTGTGCCAAGCAAAATGAGGCGCAGGCCGATATGGGAGAAGCAGCTCGGCCAACGGCTGAGGGCACAGCAGCAGACGAGCGACAAGAGCGGTTGCGCGCCATTGCGAGCGAACTGCTCTATTGGAAGGGCAGGCTGAAGGTGCTCCGCCAGGCACACTTGCCCAAGTGGCGCGGGTGCTTCCAATGGCAGATCGAGGCGTTGCAGGCAGAGGCCGCCAGGGTGCGGGCAGAGGCCGCCAAACCGGACGGATGAGAGGCTGTGTAGACAGGCTACGCCAGGCTGCGGGCATAGACCGCCAAGCCGGATGGTTGAGAAGCGTTTCAGGAAGAGGACGCCACGTTGCGCGCTCACGTCTCCTGTGCCGGGTGGTAGTCCTCCACGCCCACCTGGAACGTCCAGGCCACCGCCTCGGCTGCCGTCTGCACGGTCGGGGGCACGCGCACAAAATACTGCTGCGCCGTGGAGGCATCCTGCACCTGGACATAGCGGGCGACCTTTTCGGGGTCTTCCTCGGGCAGCGTCACCTCGTAGAGCGTGCCGCCTGGGCTGCTGTCGAGCACCACGCCGCCGACCTCTGCCACAAAGCGCTCGCTCCCCATGCGCTCCTGGATGATGCGCCGCACTTCGACATTTTCCTGGGTGAGAACGTCCTCGCGGGTGAGCGTCTCCGGTCTCAAGATGACCCGCTCCGGCACGACCACGCCATGCCAGGCGTAGAAGCCCCAGCCATCGTGATACTCCAGGCACGTGCCGGTGGCGCTGTGTAACTGGCCCGCCGCATCGAGCGAGAGCACCTTGGGACGACGCACGAGCAGCGCTTCCTCTTCGCCCAGCCAGTAGCCCGACACCAGCTGGTTGAAGTGGGCCAGCGATTGCACCACCTGGGTGGAGGCGAAGTACACCTCGTAAAACTGGTGCACGGCCAGCAAGGGGGCCGCTTCATACGCCCCGACACTGATCTGTATGCAACCGTCCAGGCGCTCCCACACGTTGAGCCGTACACTGGCTTCCACAGTGGCTCCCACGCGCTTCCACACCTGGTCCCACACGCTGGCCTTCACGCGGTCCCGCACACGGGCCCACACGCTGGCCTTCACGCGGTCCCGCACGCGGCCCTTCACGCTGGCGTCCACGCTGATCCGCACGTTGATCCCCAAGTCGGCCCGCACGCGGTCATACACGCGGGTCAACATGCCGGGCCCCACGCGCTCCAGCACCTGGTTCCCTCTAGAGGAAGGAACCAGTACCTTGACCAACTGGAGCGGCCCAACCAGCCAGGACACCCGTTGCGGTGGCGCCAACCCGGCCACCGCATACGCCTGGCGCAGCAAGGCTTCGGCCTCCGGCTCATCGACCGGCTCGGTGGAGAGCTGCCTACGAATGAACTCATCAGCAAAGCGCCTGGCTTCGGCTTCTTGCTCCGATGTGAGGGCCTGCTGGCCAGGCTGTATCCGCAGATGATCAGGGATCAGGATTGTGTCTCAGAGTGTGGTGGACTTTCGGAGATGAAGAATTCGGTTGATGAGAGCCGAACACCGACGGCGAAGCGTGGTTTCAGCGCACAATATGAAGGGAGGAAGATCGCTTGTGTGTTACAAGGAAGAGGTCAAACAGTTGGGGGCGAGAGGAGTTGTATCATCATAGGATTGGTATCGTGGGGTTAGCGAATGGGACCGAGCTGCAACGCACCTGGCGAGGACAGAAGGGCAGCATCTGCCTCTTTAAGCTTGCGCATCGAGTCCTGACTGAAATACCGTCGCTCGATCTGCCATTCATCGTCGATTTCCATCAGGACCGATCCCACCAAGCGAATGACGGACCCTTGATCCGGAAAGATCCCGACAATATCGGTGCGTCGCTTGACTTCGCGGTTGAGCCGCTCTAAGGGGTTGGTTGAGTAGAGGCGGGTCCAATGTTCGGGCGGAAACGCCATATAGGCGAGGATATCATCTTTGGCGTCAGCGAGCACCTTGGCGGCTTGCGGCCAGCGCCCATCCAGGGCTTTGACCACTTCGTGCAGTTGCTGTCCTGCTGCCTGCCGATGCGGCTGCGTGAAGATGGTGCGCACGGCAGCAGCCACCATCGCTTTGTCCCCTTGAGGGACATGCCCAAGCAGATTCCGCAAGCAATGGACCCGACAGCGTTGCCAGCTTGCCCCTTGAAAGATGGCTCAAATCGCCGCTTTCAATCCGGTATGGGCATCAGAGATCACCAGTTGCACGCCCTGCAAGCCGCGATCCAGCAAGCTGCGAAGAAACGCCAGCCAGAAGGCGTATTCTTCACTCGCCCCGATATCAAAGCCGAGGATTTCGCGCTCGCCGGTCTCTTTGACGCCAATGGCAATCACGACCGCCTGGCTGATGATGCGATGATTCTGGCGTACCTTGAGATAGAGCGCGTCGAGCCAAACATAGGGATAGGTGCCTTCCAGCTTCCGTTCGCGAAACTGGCGCACAGTCTCATCCAATTGCTGGCTGATGCGTGAAACTGTGCTCTTGTCAATGCCCGACAGCCCCAGGGCTTTGACGAGTTCATCCACACGGCGTGTGCTCACCCCTTGGATATATGCCTGTTGGATCACGGAAAGTAACGCCTGCTCGGCCTGCCGACGTGGTTCGAGGAGGCTCGGAAAGTAGCTGCCCTCGCGCAGTTTGGGGATTTTCAGTGGCACGTCACCCACCCGCGTCTGCCAGTCCCGATCTCGATAGCCGTTGCGATACGTCGTGCGCTCCTCCGTGCGTTCGTAGCGGCCAGCGCCAATCTGTTGCTTGACCTCGATCTCCATCAGCAACGCGGACATCACGCGGACCGCCTCCCGCAAGAAATCGGGATCGAGTCCAGCACCAATCTGGCGCAGATATGCCAGGATCGTTTCTGTCGGGTCCGTCATACCGCCGTCACTTTCGTGGTTTCAGTCAGGAGCCGCCCTTCGGAGCATCTGCCACCTCATGCATTTCCGCGTGCCGGGGGTTGGCGCACGATGCCTTCCCGCCACGCGAAGATCGCCGCCTGGGTGCGGTCCACGAGGTGCAGTTTACCCAGGAGATTCGTCACGTGGGTCTTGACCGTTCCTTCGCCGATGACGAGTCGCTCCGCGATCTGCGCGTTGCTCAGCCCCTCGGCGATCAGCCGGAGCACGTCCAACTCACGGTCGCTGAGTTCGGTGAACGGATTGATCGTTGGCTTTCGTCCTCCCCGCATCTCCTGCGCCAACCGTGCTGCGATACGCGGATGGAGCACCGCTTCATTGTGCGCAGCCTTGCGAATGGCTGCCGCGATCTCCTCGGCACCGGCATCCTTCAGCAGATAGGAGAGCGCGCCGGCACGGAGCGCCGGAAAGAGGTGTTCGTCGGTGAGGAACGACGTCAGGACGATGACCTGCGTGCTCGGACGAATCTGCTTGATCCGTCGCGTGATCTCCACGCCATCCATTTCGGGCATCACCAGATCCACCAGCACCACCATTGGCGCGTAAGCCGTGACGAGGTGCATGGCCTCTGCCCCCGTCCCCGCCTCGCCGATGACGTTGATATCGGGCTGCGCTGCCAGGAAGGCCCGCACGCCCTGGCGCACCACCGCATGATCATCGACCAGGCACACTGTAATTGCTTCAGGCATCGTCATCTCCCCCCTGTCGGCGAGACATCCGTGCAGTAATCTGGGTCCCTTCTGGCGAGCTGGCGATGACCAAGTCGCCTCCCAGCGCGGCGATACGTTCGCGCATGTTGCGCAGGCCGAATCCCGCAGTGGCAACTGTCGGGTCGAACCCCTGTCCGTTATCCAGGATCACGAGTGTCACCCTATCCTCGTCCTTGTGGAGTCGCACGGCCACGCGGGTCGCCGCACTGTGGCGCATGATGTTGGCCAGCGCTTCCTGGACCACGCGATAGAGGGCCACCTCCACATCAGGAGGCAGATCGCATTGGCCTTCCACCTGCAACTTCATGGGTATGCCAGCTTGTCGTGACCACTGCTGGCACAGATCGTCCAGCACCTCGGCAAACGGTTTGCCAGCAAGGCTATCGGGCTGCCCGGCCTCAATCAGCGTCGTCAATTCGCGCTGTGCCTGTCCTGCCAGGTGCTCCGCCTCAATAATATGCTGATACGATTGGGAGGTATCGGTGGCGAAACAGGCTCGCGCCGCCGCGATCTGCATGGTGGCGGCGAATACCTGCTGTTTGACGGCATCGTGCAGGTCCCGTTGCCATCGTTGGCGTTCCTCCAGCATGGCCATCCGGTGTTGGGTCGCCACCAGCGCGTGGAGTTGCTCGGCCATGTGATTGAGATCCTGCGCCAACTGCCCTACTTCATCGTGCGATGCATCACGCACGGCAGCCTGGAAATTGCCCTGGCTCCAGGCGCCCGCCGCCAGCGTAATGCGGCGCAGGCGGCGCGTGATGCTCCTGGAGATCAGCACCCCGGTGATGGTGCCGATGACCGTCGCCAGCAGGACAAAGTAGAAGGCTGCCGGTTGCAGATTGCGCAGAAAAATCGAGACAAGTTCCCCTCCATTGCTGAAGCTGATCGTCTGGCCTCCTCCAACGCCTGGCTCAGCGATGAAGGCGACGAGCGTGCCAAGCACCTGCCTGGCCTTTCCCAGGACGGGTACGGCAAAAACCAGCCGCTCCTCTGGGCCAGGACTCACCGTATGTATCGGCCCCGGATCGCCCGACAGCGCGGCATAGATCGTTTCCTGAATTGGGGCTGGCGCGAGTACCCCGGCTGCCTGCGCCGCGTCGGCAGCCACACATTGTCCTGCTTCGCTCGTAACGCGTTTCGGCGAGCTACAGAAAGCGGCTGCCAAGACCTGCCCATGTTGGCCCACAACGGCCATGAACGAAGGCTGAGCGTAGTTGATGGCATGGAAGAGTGGACCTGGAAGCCAGCGCTGCATGGCTTCCAGGTCCGGCGGCGTCTCTTCCAGATAGGGCGCGACCTGCGGCGCCTCGCGCTGCTCCAGCGTAGTATTGAAAGGGACACTTGTTATTTGCCACACGTTCTGCACCTCTTGAAGAAATGCACCAACCGTTGTCGCTGCTTCAAGCGTCAGGGCGGCTAGCAGCGTCACCAGAAAATAGGAAACCGTGACCCGCCAGTAGAGGCCCCCAAAGTGCCAGCGTTCGCTCTTTGCTCTATCCATGCCGTACTCCTCTTCATGCAAGCCGCGATGCCGATCAACAGCGCTGATGCCAGTATGCCATAGAAGACCAGCTTCAGTCATCCATCCTGGCAGAGCGCCATCTCGCTTGTAGCGGCTTCGCCGTTTGGGCTACTCGTAGCGCAGCATATCCGCAATGCGCACGCGCGAGGCACGCAGCGCTGGAACGATGCTTGCCAGCGTGGCGATGATGAACACGGCGGCCAGCATCACGAGAAAGGCGGAGGGCGCGACGAGGAAATCCACTCGCAGCACCAGCTTGCTCATCACCTGCACGAACCCATAGGCCAGCGGCAGCCCCAGCAGCGCGCCTAGCAGCCAGGCGATGCCGCCCAGGGCTATCCCTTCGACCCAGAAGACGCGCGCCACCCGCCAGGCGCTTGCGCCCATCGAGCGCAGCAGGCCAATCTCGCGTTGCCGTTCCAGCACCGAGGCTGCCAGCGCGTTCGCCAGCCCCAGGATGCCCACCGCTGCCACAATCAGCGCCACGCTGTAGAGCAGGGCATAGAAGATCAGCCAGTTCTGCTGGCTCTGCTGGATCAATTGCTGGATCGTCTCAACCCGTTGTCCATTCACATTCTCGCCGTTCACCAGTCGATCAATCTGTCGGGCGAGGGCATCAACGGCGCTTTGCGAATGGTCCCGCGCCTGAATGAGCAGCTCCGCCGTTGCATCGACAGGATCGCCCACAAGCTGATTGACGTTCCCCACAGACGTGATCACGGTGCCAATCTGCCCAACATTATCCATCGGCTGATGCACGATGCCGATGACTGTCCAGGTAGCTTGATTCGCCTGCTGCCCCGGTGGAGGCTGAATCCCTGGCGTCGAAAGGGTCAGGGTATCGCCAACCTTCAGGCCCGTCGCGCTGGCGGCCTCTTCGTTCAGCAGGGCAGCATGCGTGTCTTCAGGAGCAAGCCAGCGCCCGCTGACGATCTGCGGGTGATAGAGCCGGGTATCCTGCTGAAAGCCCAGCACATGGAATGCGCCCCAGCGGCTCTCCGCCTGATACCACTCCCGGAAGCGTTCCGTCCGCTGAACATTGGGCAGCGCGCTGATCTCCGCCAACACCGACGCGGGGGTGGTGTCAGAGATGCCCGTAGAAACATCATAGGAGTAGTTTGCATAGACATTGGCGATGCTCTGATTCGTCGCGGCGGTAGCCGTTTGCACGACCAGGAAGGTGGCCCCCGCCAGCGTCAGCGTCAGCAGCGTCAGCGCGGCGCGCCAGCGCTTGCGAAAGACGCCGCGCAGACCCAGCCAGGTGGTCTGCGACACCCAGGTCAGCCGCTGGGTTATCCTGGCAAGCAGACCACCGCCGCGCCCGGCGCTGATGCCATAGGCGGAAAGCGCCTCGCGCACCGTGATGCGCGTGCCCATCCACAGCGGCAGCAGCGCCGCGAGCAGCGGCACGCCAAAGCCAACCACCAGGCTGAGGATAATGATCCAGGGCGCGACGGCAAATGGCCCTACGTCCAGCGGAATAGTGCTGGCAAGAGCCGATGCCAACGGGTAGCCCACGATCACCCCCAGCGCGATGGCGGGCAGCGTCCCCAGTGCGCTGTAGATGACCACCGAGAGCAGATAGCCGCGCAGGATGGCGCCGCGCGTTCCGCCCACCGCCTTCAGCGTCCCGATGATCTGCGTCTGCTCGGCAATGAGCGTGATGATCGTATTGAGAATCAGCAGGCCGCTGAGTACCACTGCTAGAATCGCCAGCATGCGCAGCAAGGTAAAGACGCCATTGACAGCCGTAATGACTCCCTGATTGAAAGGCTCGAAAACACGCACGCTCAGCACCGTCACATGCTGAGCCTGGAGCGTCTGGGTCAGCGCGTTCGCTGTCATGTTCGCCTGGCTGGAAGTGTGCACCTTGACAGCAATCTCGTATTGTAACTGCGGCTCCTGGCTCTGTGGCGCGGCGACAATGGAGCCAAACGCCTGCTTGATTGCAGCGTCACTCATATACCCGCGCGCCGTGCCGCTGCCCACCGGACTTTGCAGCCCTTCGGTGCGCGCAAAACCGACGACGCGCAGGGGAGCCGTCGTGTTCTTGCTCGTGTCCACCGTGACCGTATCGCCAATGGACACACGCTGTAACTCCTGGTCGCCATATTCCAGCACGATCTCGCCCGCGCCCGGATAACGCCCGCTCGTAAGTTGCAACGGTGTGATGGGCGCGTGGTGCAGGTCAGGGTAGCTGACAATGGCGATGGGTACATGCCCCGGCGCGGCGCTGATCTGCCACTGGGTATCAAACTCTGATTGCATCTGCACCGCCTGTACGTTCGGAACGGCGGAAAGCTGCGGCGTCAGCGCTGGGGCAAGCTGATTCACCGTCAGCGTAATATCCGGGTAGTTGGCTGCCGTCCCCGTGCTGTAGGTGAAGGCGAAGAAGATCGTATCCTGGATGAAATTGACGCCCGTCAGGCCCAGCACGCCGATGAAGATGCCCAACACCACCATCAGCGTGCGCCCCTTCCGCCGCGTCACATCGGCAAACGACTTTTTTAGGCTGGCGCTCATGGACGCACCTCCGACGAAGAAGCCAGCAACGCGTTGGCGCCCTGCTGGCCGACGATGCGCCCATCGAGCAGATCAACACGCGCCTCAGCGCGGGCAGCGAGCGTTGGGTCATGGGTCACATAGATGACTGTTTTGCCCTGCTGCGTCAGGCTCGCCAATGTCTCAAAAACGCCCTGTGTCGTGCGGGAGTCCAGATTGCCCGTTGGCTCATCGGCGATAAGGACGGGCGGATCGTTTGCCAGAGCGCGCGCAATTGCCACGCGCTGTTGTTGCCCGCCGGAAAGTTCGCTCGGCAAGCGCCGGGCAAAGGCGCCCAGGCCCACCGTTTCCAGGCATCGCTGCGCCTGGTCGCGCCAGGCTCGACGCGGTAGCCCTCCACCTCTGCCGAGTTCCAATGCCAGCAGCACATTCTCGATGGCCGTCAGCGTCGGGACCAGTTGGAAGAACTGGAAGATGATCCCCACATGCCGACCTCGCCAGCGGGCAAGCGCGTTCTCGCTCTGGGCGCGCAACTCCTGGCCGGCGAAGACGACCCTGCCAGAGGTAGGTCGATCGATGCCGGTGAGCATGTTGAGCAGCGTCGATTTGCCGCTGCCCGATGGTCCGTTGATGGCAAACAAACTTTGCGCGGGGATGGTGAAGGTCACATCATCAAGGATGACGGTCCGTTGTGCGCGGGTTCCTATCGAGCGGATGAGATGGTCGACCTGAATGAGCGACAGCTCCATTGAGGGTGCGGCATTGCCGAGCGTGTATGGCAAGCAATAGATCCTTTCTCCAGGAGAAACGGCTCTCCTGATGGTGATATCACAAGTATGCCAGCCATCAGGGAAAAAGGGGTCTATCTGCAGGGAGAATCTGCCTCTATCAGAAGATGGATGGTTGCCACACACGAGCACCAATACGGCGACGAGAGTGGCACCGGCATCCTGGATCTGAGCGGTGTGTTCCAGATGCTCAAGCGATCTGCTTCCATCGCTTGGCACGCACTGCATCTCCATTGCGCACAGCAGATCAATCGTGCGCTAATTTACTTGCGAAAGTCCACCACGTCCTGAGACGCAATCGGGATCACGCTATCCTCCTCCGCTGCGCTTCAGGCATCGGCATACCAGTGATGGTCCTTGGCTTTGGTGTCACCAGTCGCCCCAGCACAGGCACGCCTTGCATACAGGGGTCTACCAGGGAATACGGAGCGCGTTGCACGAAAGTGGCACAGAGACACATCCGGCAGCGGGGAGCCAGCACGCCCATGCCCGCTTTCACCATCAAGCATGCTCCCAGGAGAGGCGTGCGGTGATCGTCACGAGGTGGGGGACCTCGGCAGCTCACGATGTCAGCATACCATAAAGAGTCCGCCAACAGGCAACAGAGTCCGCCAAGCAGCAAGTGGCAGCGGCCAGCAGGGGAGAGCAATCCCGCCACCGGCTGAGACGGCTGCACCAGGCAAGCGGCAAGTGTAGTTGCGCACCCTTGCGAGCGACCTGCTCTCCTGGAAGGGCGGCCTCAAGGTGCTCCGCCAGGCGCAGCTCCCCAAGTGGCGGGGCTCCTTCAAGTGGCAGATCGAAGCGAAGATCGAGGCGTTGTAGACAGAGTCCGCCAGGTTTGGTGCAGAGATCGCCAGGGAGGGAGGATAGGGCCGTGCATGCTACCTGGCCATCTGGCTTGCTCCTCCACATCAAAGAATCCCATACGTGCTGCTCCTCGAAGTTAGCGTTGTGGCAGGCCACGCGCCAAGCGGACGCCGGTATAATGCTCCAGGTTGCCGGGCAGGTATGGGAAGTCACGGGCTGTCGTCTGCCCCATTTCGGCTTCATCGCCCCAAGAGCCTCCGCGAAAGACCCGCTCACTTTCAGGGTCGGTCCATTTCTTGAGCAGGTTTTCTCTGCCATCCTGGGCATCATAGGGATAGTGATAATTGAAGTAGAGGGTCGTGGTCCATTCCCAGACGTTGCCTGCCATGTCCTGGCAGCCATAGGGGCTAGTCCCCGCCGGATAGCTGCCGATAGGCGTCGTGGTGCGTTGGCTCTTTTCACCAATGTTGGCGCAGTCGGGGTCCCAGTCATTGCCCCAGGGGTAGCGGCGTCCATCGGTCCCACGCGCCGCTTTTTCCCATTCGACTTCACTGGGCACATACCAGTCCTCCCCGGTGAGCCTTGCCAGCCAGGCCGCGTAGGCGATGGCTTGTTCGTCACCGATGCCCACGACGGGGTGATCGAGCCGCTGGACCTGCGTGGCCCAATCCGAGTCATACAGCATACCAGGTTCTCTGACGACATGCGCTTCGAGAGCGCAGGCGTACTCGGCCACCGTGAGAGGATAGGTTGCCAGCTGAAATGCCGGGGTAGCGATGGTGAACTGTGGCGCTGCACCGCTGTCGTCATCGTTGCCCATGAGGAACGGCCCGGCAGGAATATCGCACAGCGGGGGAAGCATCACCCGCTGCCCACGCAGGATGGTGGGGACGAAGCCGAGCGCTTTAAGCCGCGCTTCGCCCGGTTCCCACAAGGCCAGGAACGCTTCAGGGACCGGGTGGGGCGTAGGGACAATGGACACCTGATGCCATTCAGCGATACCCCGCTGGGACTGCATGAACTGCAGCGTCAGCCAGGCCGACTCGTTGATGGTCAATGTTCGCGCATCAACCCAGGCACGTGGGGTCAGCATGCCCAGCGTCTTGATCTCCCCAATCACCACCGGAATGATAGTGCGGTTGCAGGTGAGGGCCAGGTCGATTTCGTCTTGGACATGAGGCGCTACAGAGGAGTCGGGGGACAAGATGACCAGGAAGATATCGCTGGTGCTGATCTGTTCCTTAATCTCGCGCAGCCGTGTCAGGATACGAGCCTGTACATGGTCTTCGTACCAGACATCATACCCTTCCTGCCGCAGCGCTTCGACGAAGGGGCGACACCAGGCAGCATCGGCGCGGCTGTGGCTGAGAAAGATACTGGGCAGCAGGTTGTGACGCTTGCTTGCTTTTGATATAAGCGGCGATCCTCTCTGTGAGTGACACGATACCAATGGAGTCTACACCAAAAGAGACGGGCTTGGGGAAACAGGATTGCAGGCAAAAGAACCCACCACACCTGCCAAAGCGCTGAGCTGACGACGTGACGTAGCAGGACGTACAACAAGAGAGGGGCATTATCTGCTGCCCCTCGTGGTTACATGCCTGTGCGGCTGGCTTCCCCTGTCTGATCGGCGGGTCGGCTTCTGGTGTCTCTCTCCCACCAGTTGGTGCGGCTCGACGTCAACAAGCAGGCTGGCCAATGGGCACGCCTGTTTCGGCAGGTACAGGCTGCTGAAGCGCGCCTACGCCAGGCCGAGCAAGAGACTCCGTCAGTTCAGTCTTCGCCACCAGAGTGCGCCAAACAGCAACCAGAGTTCGCCAAGCAACAAGGGGCATCAGCCAGCAGGGAAGAAGCGACCATTCCAATGGCTGAGATCACAGTAGCAGACGAGCAACAAGCACAGGTGCGTGCCATCTCAAGCGACCTCCTCTACTGGAAGGGGGGATTAAAAGTACTCAAGCAGGCGCGCTTGCCCAAATGGCGCGGCTCCTTCCAGTGGCAGATCGAGGCGAAGATTGAGGCGGTGCAGGCAGCGTACGTCACCTTGCGAACAGAGGCCCCCCAACCGGATGGATAAAGGGAGCCGTGCTTGCTTTCGAAACCAGAGGATGTTGCGTTGAAGAATTGTACCGGGTTGCTGGAGTGGATGCGTGCATATGACAACTATCGCTTGCCTGGCGCGGTACAATAACCTCAGCAGCTCACCAACACAAGACCGCCAGCGCATTCCCCTGCGCTGGCGGTCTTGCTTCGCGTTGGCACGTAGTCCCATCTAGCGCCGCAAACAAGCCCGCCAGATGCCTCTGCAGCGCGATTCCGGCGAGGCGCTGTTCGCAGTTGGCACTCTGATTGCAGCCAGCAAAAGGTAGTGAGGATCAGTTCTTTCCGACCTGGTGCTGATCCTCTCGCGTCTGGCCGACCAGGCACCCTCTGATCCTGGTCGGCCAATTTTTTTGCGCTCATGCGCCAGCTCGCTATCCAAACTTGCCAATGGAGAAACAGATGCAAGCCGCTGAAGCGTGTCTCCGCCAGGCCGAGCAAGAGTGTACGCCACCCCAGTCTTCGCCATCAGAGTTCGCCAAGCACCAATCAGAGTTCGCCAAGCAACAAGCGGGCGAGGAGGGAGATACCCGACTGCTGGCTGAAACGGTAGAAGCAGACGAACGGCAAGCACGGTTGCGCGCCGTCGCGCTTGTCGTGCTCTCCTGGAAAGGTGGCCTCAAGGTGCTCCGTCAGGCCCAGTTCCCCAAGTGGCAAGGGTATTTCAGATGGCAGATCGAGACCAAGATCGAGGTGGTGCAGACAGCGTACGCTGCGTTGCAGGCAGAGGCCGCCAAACCGGACGGATAAGCGTGCCTCATGGACCGCTACCATCTCCTGCTTTGAGTTGGGGAGAGGTCTTTCCTGCTGAAGCCAGGGCGACGTACAAGTCGCATCTGGCACAGAGCCTGGCGACTGAGAAGGTCGCGGCTAAAGGTGCTGCGCGCCGCAAAGCTCGCCTGCGCGGGCTGGGACAAACGCTGCTCGTACCTGGGTTGGGAAGCTGTGCAGATAGGCTTGGTGGAACGGGGCGCGAGGCGCGGTCTTCAGCAGCCAGCACGCTTTTCTCATGGTGGCACGCCTGGGTAGCTTTCGAAGCCGCCTGTTCGTCATACTCTCTGTGAGTCTGCACCGCGAGAGGAAGAACCAGGATGTCCACTCCCCAGCAACCCCAGCCGGACCAACGTGCCCTGCGCCTGCATCGGCTCAGTCTCCTGTTTGCCAGGTTCGCCTTGATCGGCGCCATTCCCCTTTGCACCGCCCTCGCCATGCTCCTCGGCATTATTTACTATCCCTCCAACTGCAACGGCGACTGTCCACCTCCTCTAAGAGCCATCCTCACCTTACCGATCATCGGCTTGCCAGCCCTGCTGCTTCAGCAAGGACCCTTCGCGCTGATGGGGCTTGCTCTCTTGAGCCTCCTACTGGCAATCACCCGGCGCTGGCAGACGCGGCAGCGCAGAAAGAAGGCAGACGTTCCGCTCCTGGCGGGTGGGCCCCTCAGAGGCTCTGCCGCGCCAGCAGCAGCAGCACCGTTCTCTGCCCCTGCTCGCAAGCCGAAGCTGTGGGGGCACCCTCTCTCGTTGGCGGTGATCTCGCTGGTGCTGGTGGCGCTGATGCTGTGCGCCCTGGTTCCCCTTTCCAGCACAGCCTTTAACGACATCGGCGAAATGGATCTTACCAGCGTGTCCATGGTTTCAGCCAACGAAGGCTGGGCCGTGGGCGATTTCGACCAACTGAGTAGTATAGGCAACGTCCGTGGGGTGATCTGGCATTACCACAACGGTCAATGGACGCCGATGCTCAGCCCCGCACAATCTGGACTGACCGGAGTCAGCGCGCTGCCTGACGGCGAAGCCTGGGCGGTAGGGTACGACGGAACCCTCCTGCACGAACTCGGCGGCATCTGGACACAGGAGGCAAGCGGCACCACCGATGATCTTTACGGCATTGCGATGATCTCACCCACTGAAGGCTGGGTAGTTGGTGGAATCGTCCCAATCGCCAGTGTCAACAATCGCTTCGTTGCTGGTATCTCAGCGCCCGCCGCGCACAGCCGCTTCAGCCCTGCTGTCACATCGCGGGCACGCGACGAGAGCAACTGCACCATCCTCCATTACACTGCCGGACACTGGTCATCTGTTACTTGCCCAGGGAGAGACCCGGCGATCTACCCCCTTGAGAGCGTCGCCGGGCTGCCTGATGGCGAGGCGTGGGCGGTGGGCTATGAGGGCATCTTTCACGAGCGGCAGGGCGTGTGGGAACAGGTTAAGAGTCCAACCAGACTTGGGCTGCGAAGCATTGCCCTGGTCTCTGCGACTGAAGGCTGGGCCGTGGGCAATTCTGGTATCATCCTGCACGAGCAAGGTGGTGTGTGGTCCCAGGCGCTCCAGGCTGATGCTCCCTATCTGAATGGAGTCGCGGTGAGTTCGACCGGCGAGGGGTGGATGGTGGGAGGATCAGGCAGCATGTTACACGAAACCAGGGGCACCTGGTCTCCCGATGCCATTCCAGCAATAACGTCAAATGATTATCTCGATGCCGTGACCCTGCTTCCCGACGGGCAGGAGGGCTGGGCAGTGGGAGTAGACCAACTGATTTTGCATCTCCACAACGGTGTCTGGAGCCTCTATTCTCGTCAGGCTTCCAGCAAGCTGCCCCAATGACCTCCGAAACGCATCATTGCCAGCGGCTTGCTCTCCTGGAAGGGCGGGCTGAAAGTGCTCAAGCAGGCGCGCTTGCCCAGGTGGCGCGGCTCCTTCCAATGGCAGATCGAGGCCAAGATCGAGGCGTTGCAGGCAGCGTACGCCAGGCTGCGCGCAGAGGTTTCCAAGGAAGGCGGATAGGCAGCGCTCGCAATCGGGCTGCCCGGAGTGGCGCATCCCCGAGCAGATGGGGGTGATCTTCAAACCAAGAGGGCATTATTTTATTCAGAGCAATAGTTTAGGATTTATTACCTGGTTGCCTTTGGGTTTCTTCGTAATCTGTACCAGCGTATCCCGAGTGAGTTTGCCAGAGAGAAGTATTTTCATTCACCTACCAACCTAGCATTGATCTCTTCGGCGAGCGGAACTCACCAGGAATTCCTATAGGAGTTTTTGGCCTTCAGTGGCTACGTATCTGCTCAGGCTTTCGCCAGCTTCGGGTGATTTGTAGGACCAGCTAGCTCTATGGTATTTCCGCTGACAGAGAGTCCCTGGAAATCCCTCGCATTGGCCTCAAGACTAAGAGGCTAAATAGGAGATTGGGCAGCCCAACGAGCGTAAAGACGATGCCCATCATTATCCCATCAACGCCGGAATTGAACCCGAATATGTAGGAGAAGAAACATAAGGGAGGCCCCACCAGGAGGGTGATGAGCCAGCTCCAGGTGCCCTTCTTAGCTGCCACACTGAGATGAACGATCAACAAGACCACAGTCAATCCAATTCCAGACAGGGCAGCCCAAGTATTGACCGTCAATAACATGTTACATTGAGGAGTAAAAGGGTACCAACGAATCGAGCCTAAACATTGATCCTTGGCCAATCCAAGAGCAAAGCCCGCTATACCTAACAGCACTATAGTTATCGATGAACAAATGATACTCACCCATTTGAACATATCAGTACCTCGTGTCGCTTCGAATACCGCCCGGTTGTGATCATCCCTCCGCTCCAAAATATTCCTTTGCGTGTTTCTACTTCAGGGAAAAGCCAAGAACATCCTCGAGCCGAACTGGCCGAACCTCTCATATAAAATTGCTGTCTGGAGCAACGGCGTACGAGTGCACTTCCTGCTCAGGAATAGGATGGATACCAGTGTAGACCCACGTTGAGAACATCTGCCCTGGAGAGGTACGAAAAGTTGCCTGCCACACGGAAACTATACGCTCCCGAAAGCCTGTTACGGGCTGCTTTCCATCAGACAACCAAGCCGCTTGTCCGATCCAAGGAACATGGATGAGCCAACCATCCAGCGTATCCCCTTGCAACTCAGCACCGCCGATCGAAATCATCCACCAGCCATCGAACAACTAGGCCAAGGTCTGGATCGCTGCACCGTGGCCACGATTAGACAGGTGGTTCTGATGGTACCCAAGCAGATAGGTGAAAGTGTCCTCCGAACACCAGCACTTCTGCCTCCTTCAGCAATGTGCGAAAAGTGAAATGCAATGCTGAGGTAATCCCTCTGGGAGAGGCTGGCCCAGCGTCTCAGATCGCCGCACCTCCTCCTGCACCGAGTTTGGCAAGATCCCATTGGATGCTTCCTCTTCCTCTGGCTGAAGAGCCTGAACAGAGGTGGGTAACGATGACACTGACGGCAGCACCCAACCAGCGGGATCACCCACCCATGAGAATAGATGCGTCATTTCATACCTGCCCCTTTGTCCGATCAGTCGCCGTTCAAGCCTTTTCCATTAGAAGGAGTACCATTACCATCTGGTCCGTTCTCCCATGTGAGCATAGAAAGGCTGAGCCCCATCGGATTACCAAGAAAATCATTATCCGTCTTCTGCCCCACCCCAGGATCACCTCCCTCACCCCCCAAACCCAAAAATCCTCCTGTAGAATACTTTTTACCCCCCGTTGCATCATTCGTCCAAAAGTCGTAGCCCTTGCCTCCCCGAGCGTCGAGATACGCTGTTGTGTAAGGGCCATAATTACCAGTTGCATTACCAATATCCATTTCCACCTGACCAGCCATATAATCTGCTATATAGTCCATTGGCAAGGTGTTGCCTGGAACATCGTCAGCCTGTCGGAAATACACTTCCATCGCTTCGTGAGCGAGCGCTCCAGCCTGTTCAGTGGTACCAAGAGTTGGATCTAGGTGTATGACTGTGCCATTATTATAGGCACCATCCTTGCCTCCAGCATCAAATTGAAAGAGACTATCCGCATCGAAGGAGGGGTGCGGGCCTTTAAGTGTGCCAATCGAGCGGTCAAACCGTGATTCCTCATAAGCTGCAAACTTGAGTAAGAATTCGACCACCTTCGTCCCA
>Ga0209060_10000878_pt1 | contig 40922 bp, 48 predicted proteins | sample Coa_R1_8_FD_187155 | JGI IMG/M metagenome (GOLD analysis project Ga0209060, IMG submission 187155) | Surface soil microbial communities from Centralia Pennsylvania, which are recovering from an underground coalmine fire - Coalmine... | ecosystem: Environmental > Terrestrial > Soil >...
AGTTTCCGCGCCAGAGCCGCCCAGCTACGTGAACAGCCAGAACCTGTGGGAGGAGGTGGTCCTGCGGAGTGATCCGTAACGGCAGCAGTAATGACCATCGCTAGAAATTTGTTATTGACATTCAACAGACGCTGCCCCGTCTGCGGCACACCGCTCCTGCCGGGAGAGTCGACGTGCAGCTTTTGTGCCGCAGCAGCATTGACACCGCGCCAGCCTGATGCTTCCAGATGAACGGTTTTTTTACTCTTCCATCAAGCATCCCGGTTGCCCCGAACGTGGGTGAGGGCCCATCGTCAGAAACCACTGACGATTTTCTTTACCCCTCTCCATTGGCGGCCTCTGCGCGCAGTGTGGCGTACGCTGTCTGTAAGGCGTCGATCTTCTCCTCAATCCGCCACTTGAAATACCCCCGCCACTTGGGCAGTTGGGCCATGCGCAGGACTTTCATCCCGCCTTTCCAATAGAGCAAGTCGTTGGCAATCGCGCGTAGCTGCGCCTGTCGTTCGTCTGCCTCTGTGCTCTCAGCCGTCGGAAGGGCATATCCCTCATCGCTGGCTTGCCCACCTTGATGTTTGGCGAACTCTGGTGGTTGCTTGGCGAACTCTGGTGGCGAAGTCTGGGCTGGCGAAGTCTCTTGCTCGGCCTGGTGCAAGCGCGCTGCAGTGGCCCTCACTTGCTTATACAGGCGAGCCCATTGTCCTGCCTGCTTGTGCACATCGAGTTGCTCCAGTTGCTGGGAGAGGGTGGCGTAGTCGTTGCGCAGGGTGACGAGATCTGGCTGTATGGCGAGGCTTTTACCCTCGAACATGCCGAGATGCCCCTGGCAAAATAGCAGAGAGAATACCAGCCCGACAAAAGCACTTTCGAGAGTGCCTGCGGCGGATCGCTACCAGACCCCGTATCGTTCGCCCCAGGGACAATTGTGGAAGCTGGGTGAAACGCTGTGGAAGCTTGCCACCAAACTGCCCGACTACGCGCCCCGCAAGCGGCGACCACCGCCGTCAGGGGCGATGCAAGACCCCTCTTCCCACCAGATGAGGCCGCGTCACGCTAAGCTCATCCGCGCTTGATTGCCATGGCTGCTTGACATCAGCAGTCATGGCAATTTTTTTCTGTCCCTCGGCTTTCACCGGATAGTGAGGATTAGATCGTTCCCAGATTCACCTGCCCGGCTATCGAGCCATCCGCATACAGGAAGACCATCGTATAGGAAGCCGGAGCCGTCGGAATCAGAAAGGTATCGTAGCCAACATCTTCGCTCTCGCCAGGATTGACCGCGGCATCGATCTGTGCCCCATAGATGACGGTTGGCGCGCTGCGGTCGCCATTGGGGAAGACGAGCAGATACTGCTGCGGCACGCCATCCCCGACACCAACGGGCAGCGCCGTGTTGTTGACCACATGCAGATACATCAACAGCAGGCGCATGCCCTTGGGTGCCTGAAAGCCAGGCGTCCAGAGGCCAACCACGACCTGCGTCAGGGTGTACTTGATCTTTCCATTCTCATAGTTGATGGTCTGGTCGATCTGGTGCGTCACCGGCTGCCACTGCGTCGGGTCGTAGTTTCCCGACAAGGGAACGGTCACTTGTGCCTCCTCAGCGCTGCCAATTTGGATCGTGAAATCGCCAAGTTTGCTCCCTCTGGGCACGTCGAACAACAACGCGCCGCTTGCCACCGAATCTGCATTCCAAAAGAGACCGAGGCTCGCGGGCGTTGAGGTGTAGAGCGGGTAGGTATTGCCCTGTGGATCAAGCACGGTGACCTTGGGGCCGACATTGCGGGGTGTCTGGTTACTCGCTTTCACCTGCACCTCTAGCGCGTTGAGTGAGGGGTCCGTTTCCTGGCGGCCCGGCAACGCAGCCGCCTCTTTGGCGCTCAGAACGGTGATCGTTACCCCTGCGTAGATCGCCTGGCGATTGATGTTGTCCAACGTTTGCGCCTGTTCCGGATTGCTGCCAGGGGTCGAACTGCTCCCCGGCGTACTTCCTGTTCCATTGCCCTGGTGATTCGCGGTCCCACCCTTGGATGAGAGCACTTTTACCAGCAGAAAACCACCTCCACCCAAGACGGCCACGAGCAGCACTACCGCGATCAGACAGCCAAGCACGACCTTTGCGCCGCTGCGTTTCTTGGGTGGTTGCGCCCAGGGCTGTACCCCACCGCCAGGCACGGCAACCGGAGGCGGCCCCGGCGCGTAAACGGGCGCAGGCGGCATCATCTGTCCTTGCGGGCCAGAAGCCGGGAGGTACATGCCGCCAGGAGCAGGCGGTCCTGATTGGGAGAAATAAGGTGGTGGCGGGGCAGGCGGTGCAGGAGCATATTGTGAGCCATACGCATCTTGCCCTGCCAGGCTGCCTTGCACGGGTGCTTCGGGCGCAGGTGGCGGCTGGAGTTGCGTCGGCGCGTACTCGGCTCCCGACGGCGGGGCGCTGGCCCTGACCGTTTCCGCGCCTGGCGCAGGCGGTGGGGTCGGGCTGGAAGACAGGTGCACGCGTGCTGGCGGCACGGATGCGCCGCAGTTCGCGCAAAAGACTGCGCCAGCGGGCAGAGGCTGGTTACAATGGAGACAAACCGTTGATGGCATGGAAGGATACCTCCTCTACTGCGAAGCACTTTTCTTTCAGTATCCCCCTCATCGGACCTGCCCACCAGGAAAAAGTCACAGAATCCTTGCAGAATACCTGCAGTTCTGGCGAAAGTAGGAAGGATGGGAGATAATAGCCATAAGGAGGACGCATGCCAGAGGTATCGACCGCTCGTTTTGGCGTGCTGCTCAAGCACTATCGCCGCGCCGCCAATCTGACCCAGGAAGCGCTGGCGGAACGTGCTGGAATCAGCGTCCGCTCGATCAGCGATTTGGAGCGCGGCTTCAGTCGCGCCCCGCATCCTGATACGATTGCCTTTTTGGCGCAGGCGCTGGGCCTCAGCGGGCCAGAGCGGGCGGCGTTTCTCGCCGCCGCCCATCCCCAACCGCCCTCGGCTGCGGTTTCCCTGACAAGGCCACCGTTGCCTGTGGTGCTTTCTCCGTTGATTGCGCGCGAGCGAGAAGAAGCCGCGCTGGTCCATCTGCTGCAGCGCGACTCCGTTCGACTGCTGACGCTGACTGGTCCGGCTGGGGTGGGCAAAACGCGGCTGGCGCTTCAGGTGGCCCAAACCGCAGAGGGGTCCTTCGCTGATGGCGTCGTTTTTGACTCGCTCGCGACCATTCGAGAGCCGCGTCTGGTGGCGCTGTCCATCGCGCAAACACTGGGCTTGCAGGAGAGCGGCCAGCAGCAAGCGTTGCAGATGCTGACCGCCGCGCTACGTGACCAGGAGCTGCTGCTGGTGCTGGATAACTGCGAGCAGGTGCTTGAGGCAGCGACTCAGGTGCTGGAACTGCTTGCCCACTGCCCCCACCTGAAGGTGTTGGCGACGAGCCGGGCACGCTGGGGCGTGCGTGGGGAGCAGATATTTCCGCTGGCCCCGTTGCCGGTGCCGAACCTGGCTGTTACGTTAGGCCCTAGAGAACTGGAGCACTATGGTGCGGTAGCCCTGTTCCTTCAGCGCGTGCGCGCCCTCCAGCCAGATTTTCAGCTCACCACTGCGCAAGCGCCCGTGATCGCGGAACTGTGCGTGCGACTCGATGGCCTGCCCCTGGCGATTGAACTGGCGGCGGCGCGCTTTCCACTCTTGCCGCCCAGCCAGTTGCTGGAGCGTCTGGGCAGCGCCGCCAGTCCTACGTCGCTCCAGGTGATGACGGGTCGCCTGGTGGATGTACCCGAACGCCATCAGTCGCTGCGCGCGGCCATTGGCTGGAGCTATGCGCTGCTCAGTGAGGCGGAGCAGCGGCTGTTTCGCCGCCTCTGTATGTTTGTGGGCGGGGCCAGCCTGGAAGCGGTGGTGGCCGTGTGCGCGGATGCTGGCGAGGAAGAAAGCCAGCTGCTGGAGCGGTTGGAATCGCTGCTGGCACAGAGCCTGATGCGCCGGATGGCTCAGGAGGAGGCGCGCTTTGGCTTCTTGGAGACCATTCGAGCGTATGGGTTGGAGCAGTTGGCGGCTGCGGGGGAGGAATCGACGCTGCGCGCACGCTACGCCAGCTATATGTTGGCGCTGGCTGAACGTGAAACACAGGGCTTGATGGGACCAGGACAGATGAGGGTGCTCGCGCACCTGAACCAGGAGACGGATAATCTGCGCGCCGCGCTGCGCTGGCTTCAAGATGATGACGAGCTTGAACAGGGCTTGCAGCTTGCGGGCGCGTTGTGGCGCTTCTGGCTCCGCCAGGGCGCTTTGAGCGAGGGACGCGACTGGCTGGAAACGCTGCTGGCGCGTGGAGAGCAGCGCGGTGGTGTGCTGCCGCTGACGCAAGCGCGGGCATGCTATGGGACTGGGGTGCTAGCGGCGGAACAGGGCGACTATGCGCACGCCCTCGCGCGGGCCGAGCAGTGTGCGCGCCTGGCTGAGCAACTTGGCGAACAACAGCTTCAGGCCCGCGCGCTGAACCTGCGCGGCAATGTCGCCAAATATCAAGGGGAATTTGCGCTGGCGGCGCAGTGCTTTGAAGCGAGCCTGGTCCTCTTCCGGGCACTGCAAGAGCAGGCCAGCGTAGCGATCATGCTCAACAATCTCGCCACGCTGGCGCAAGAACGCGGCGATTACGCGCAGGCTCGCGCGCTTCAAGAGGAAAGCCTGGCCCTCAAGCGGAGCCAGGACGATCAGCGGGGGATAGCCGTCGCTTTGCTGAACCTGGGAGATATGGCGCGTGACGAAGGCCAGCTGGCCCAGGCGCGTGCCTGCGCCGAGGAGAGTCTGGCGCTGTTTGAGCACCTGGGCGATGAGAAGGGCATCGCGCTCGCGCTCAATAATCTAGGCGAAGCAGCTCTCCTGCAAGGCGACTATGAGCAGGCGAGTGCCTGTGTCCAGAACAGCCTGAAGCGTTCTGAGCGGATGGGCGATCACTGGATGATGGCCGTTGCGCTCCACACGAGAGGACGCTTGGCATGGGCACGCGGCGAGGCAGAGGAGGCAGAACGCGCCTATCAGCAGAGTTGGCAGGTCGCTCTGCGCGAACGCAGCCAACTGGGCATGGTGGAGTGTCTGGAGGGGCTGATTGCCCTCTCTGCCACCGCTGACCCAGCGTGGGGCGCGCGCCTCTATGGCCTGACGGCAACCTGGCGGGCGCACATGCAGATGCCGCTGCCTCCGGTTGAGGCGCCTCCGTTGGAGCAGGCCGTTGCAGCGATCCGAGCTACGCTGGGAGAAGCGCGCTTTGCGCAAGCGCTCGCCGATGGGCAAGCCACAGCGCTCGAAGAAGCGTTTCCTTCCTGACCCACTTTTTCCCGGTGTAGAGCCATTCATCCAGAAGAGAACCCGCCTTGCCCGTATACGCTGCCTCTGCGGTGGAAGCTGAGGTAAATGAACATTGTCATGACTGCTGATATCAGCAATCATGACAAGCAAGTGCGGATGGGCTTAGCTTGGTGCAGCCTCATCTGGCGGGAAGAGAGGGTCTTGCACTGCGCCATGCGGCCCAGGTCGCCGTTCGCGTGGTACGTAGTCCCGCAGTTTGGTTGCGAGCTTCCACTGCTTATCATCCAGTGCCCAGAGCTGCCCCTGGGGTGAGCGAAACGGGGTCTTGTAGCATTCAGCGCAGGGACATCGCGGAAGTACTTTTTGTCGGGCTGATAGTCTGCCTCTGAAGTACTCTAGGCCTGGTGGCATGAGTTATGACGGCAGGGGTTATCCATCCTGCTTGCCGGCCTCTGGACGCAATCTGGCGACCTCTGCCTGCAACGCCTCGATCTTTGCCTCGATCTGCCACTGGAAATAGCCCCGCCATTTGGGGAGCTGGGCCTGGCGGAGGACATTGAGGCCGCCCTTCCAGTAGAGCAGGTCGCTCGCGATGGCACGTAGCTGTGATTGCCGCCCGCCTGCTTCTGTGGTCTCGGCTGCTGGCGGAGTCACTCTCTTATCACTGGCTTGTAACGTTCGCTGCTTGGCGAACTCTGGTGGCGAAGACTGAGATGGCAGCATGTCTTGTTCAGCCTGGCGCAGGCGCGCTTCAGCGGCTTTGACTTGCTTATACAAGCGTGCCCATTGCCCAGCCTGCTTGTGCACATCGAGTTGCTCCAGTTGCTGGGAGAGGGTGGCGTATTCAACGCGCAGAGTGACGAGATCCGGCTGCTCTTCTGGTTCTTCATCATCAATTTCTTCTTCTTGATTCCATACTGTCGCTCCAGCGCCCGCCGAAGGCGGAACCCTTTCTTTCCTCTTTCTTTTTCCTCTTTCTTTTCCTTTTCTTTAGCTCCACGCTTCCTGTCTTGTCAGACTGCTCCAGGAGTGTTCTGGCGGGTCATCGGTGGCGCGTTTGATTCTTCAGTTTCTGAAGATGCTGCGCTGTCTGGATAGCAGGCGTCTGCCAACCAATCCGTTTCCTCTTCGTTCGCGCGCTCACTGACCCTTGACAGAGAAGTTCGCAGTACGTATACTCTGGGTAATCGGGAAAATCCGAATATACAGAAAAAGTATTCGGAAAAACCTGGAACCGGAACAAAGGAGGACGCCCTCATGAAAACCGGCGAGCTTGCTCCGACAGCGCTTGAAGCCCGTGTGCTTCGACTGCTGCGGGCGCTGGCGAATCCGGCGCGCTTTCATATCGTCGCGCTACTGGCCGAGCGCAAGGACTGCACGGCCGTGCAGCTTGCCGAGGCACTACCGTTGGCCCAGTCCAGCCTCTTCGACCACCTCGCGCTCCTGCGCGAGGCAGGCATCATTCAAGTGAGCAGTGATGGGCCGAATCGCTCTTACTGTCTTGATCCGTCAACAACCGACTTCCTCGCTGCCTATTTGAGCGGACTGGGACAACAGGCGCGCTCCTGGACAGGACTGGTGAGCGCGGCACAGAAGGAGCGCAATGTGGAGATTCGAGAAGCCACACGCGAGGATGCCGCTGCCATCGCGCATGTCTACAACCAGGGGATTGAAGACCGGGCAGCGACCCTCGAAACGCTGCTGCGCTCGCCAGAGGAGCGGAGCGAGTGGCTGGCTGCCCGTGGGCCTCGATATCCTGTTCTGGTTGCGGTAGATCGTGCGGGGACCGTACTCGGCTGGGGATCACTCAATCCCTTCAACCCGCGTCCGGCCTACGACCACGTGGCTGATTTCTCCGTCTACGTCGCACGTGAGCAGCGCGGGCAGGGCATCGGCGACGCACTGCTTGGCGCGTTGGAGCAGCGGGCGCGTTCGTTGGGCTACCATAAAATGGTCCTGGCGGCTTTTCCAACGAACGCGCCCGGCATGCGCTTGTATGAGCGCCATGACTTCCAAATGGTAGGCATGTACCATGAGCAAGGCTTGCTTGATGGCCGGTGGGTGGATGTCATCGTCATGGAGAAACTGCTGAAGTGACCCGCTGGTACTATGGATGGGTGATGCTCCTCACAGTTTCGTTCACCGAAATGACCTCCTGGGGCGTGGTGTATTATACCTTCACGGTCTTTGTGCAACCGATGCACGCCCAGCTTCGCTGGTCGACGGCGGAACTGACCGGTGCGTTCTCGCTGGCGTTGCTCTGTAGCGGAGCAGCATCTCTGCTGATTGGGGGCATCATCGACCGCTATGGAACGCGCTGGCTCATGACTGGTGGGTCGTGTGCTGCGGCCCTTCTGCTCCTCGCTTGGGCGACAGTCGAAAACCTCCTGCTGTTCTATCTGATCTGGGTCGGCCTGGGTATCACGATGGCGACCGTTCTCTACGATCCTGCCTTCGCCTTGGTGGCGATCTGGTTTCGCAAGCGTCGGGCCCGTGCCCTGACCATTTTGACCTTCATCGCGGGCTTTGCAAGTGTGATCTTTGTGCCGCTGGCTGCGTGGCTAGTGCAAGCGCAGGGCTGGCGGATGGCGCTGGTGAGCCTGGCGGTCCTGTTGGCGATCCTTACCATTCCCCCTCACGCGCTGGTCTTGCGCCGCCGACCAGAAGACCTGGGCCTCGTGCCTGATGGCATACTTGCATCCCCTGCTTCATCGCTTGCTCAGACGACGCACGAGCCAGGCGTTTCCACCTGGGTGGCACTCCAGGACGCCACCTTCTGGTGGACGGCGCTCGCCTTCGCCCTGGCTACGCTGGTGGCTGGGGCGCTCAGCGTGCATCTGTTGCCCTACTTGCTGGACCGTGGCTATACTGTCAGCTTTGCTGCTAGTATGGTGGGTTTCATCGGAGTGATGGCCCTTCCAGGCCGGTTGGTCTTCACCATCCTGGGAGAACGCTTCTCCCGCCGTCTCGTGACTGCCCTCCTCTTTGTGCTCCAAGCTTTGGCTATGCCCATGTTGCTGGTGGTGCCTGGCAGCCTGGGCGTGTTTGGCTTTGTCGCCGTGTTTGGGGTCGGCTTTGGGGCCATCACCCCTGCCCGCGCGGCCTTGGTCGCAGACCGCTATGGAACGACACACTATGCCAGGATCAACAGTGTGTTGGGGGTGGGGATCACTGGAGCACGTGCCCTGGCTCCCGTCGGGGTTGGGATCCTCTATGATCTCCTGGGTATCTATTCCCCTATCTTCTGGGGGCTGGCTGTTCTCTCGGTAGTGGCAGCAGGGGCCATCCTGCTGGGAGGTCATAACCAGGTCGGGAAACGAAAAGAATCGTCTCACCTGCACGCACCAACAGCGAACCTCGTCCCTCCATGAACCGCTGCCTCCTGACTTTGCTGGCTGTTACTGTAAGGCCTCCTGAGAAGCTGCACAGATGGTCTGGCTATGATAGGATGTTGTCATGGAGACGGCCTCATCCCTGTGCTAGACTGCCCGAAGCGCGCCGGGATGGTGGAATAGGAGAAGCGGTCTTAAGCCTTTTTTCCGTCAGAAGGAGGCGTTGATCCCTGATGTGGTGGACGCTGCCCATCAGACGGCCTGATAGCGCTTGCTGCCCTCTCCTCCTTCATCGGCAGCCTCTGCTCGCCGCCTGGCGTACTCAGCCTGCAATGCCTCGATCTGGGCCTCGATCTGCCACCTGAAAGCAGCCGCGCCACTTGGGAAGTTGGGCCTGCTTGAGCACTTTCAGCCCGCCCTTCCAATAGAGCAGCTCGCTCGCAATGGCGCGCAACTGCGCTTGTCGCTCGTCTGCTGCCGTCTCAGCCGCTGACAGTGCCGCTTCTCCCTCGTTGGCCGGTGCCATTCGCTGCTTGGCGGTCTCTGGTGGCGAAACTTGGGATGGCAGGTGTGTCTTGCTCGGCGTGGCGTCAGCGCGCTTCAGCAGCTTGTGTCTGTTTATCCAGGCGGGCTCCCCATCAAGTGCCCTCTGCTGGCCGAGCTGGAGCGGACTCGCTCCTTCCCTTGGCTTTGAACCCTGCAACACTGCTCCAGATCGCTCTCACCTGGAGTTGGCTCAACCAGAAGGCTCATAAGCCCTTGCAGGGTGTTGAAAAGTGGGCATCCTGATCCTCAACACGCCCTGAATCAGTCCTCGCTACCTTTGATGAGCGGCTCCTCTGGCCGTTCTACCTGGTGGGTCAGTTCTCCGGGACGGCGTTCTGGCTGGCGGAGCCAGAGCGACGCATGCGAGGGGTGCATGGTCTCGTGGACCACGGCCAGCAACTGCGCGCGCACCTGCTCCAGATCGACTTCGTTCCGCAGGGTTGCGCTGAAGGCGGCCAGCGCCTTTTCCGCATCGTATTTCTGGCGATAGAAGCGCTGATCAATGGCACTTTGCAGGCGCTTACGCACCGGCTGGAAGAGGGCGGCAATCGCCAGCGTGGAGATCACTAGCACAATGGGCTGTTGGTCGAGCCTGGTGAAAAGGCTCGCCAGCGCTTGCAGGCCGATGATCAGGCCCGCGTAGAGCGCGCCGAGCAGGGCCGTCAGCGAGCCATACACCAGGGCTTTGTTGATCAGCGTGTCGATGTCCCACAGCCGCGAGCGCAAAATGGCAATACCGAAGAAGATCGGGATGGGCAGGAAGGCTAGCAGCCAGAATGTATCGGATGTGACCTCGAGCAGGAGACCTGGTGAACTTGCGTCGTCAGAAAGAGGAATAGATACGAGCGCGAAGTTTCCAATGATGAGCACCAGGAAGAGGATGATACCGAAGACGGCCCACTTGATTTGCTGGCGCTGCAGCGGCGTTGAAATGCGCCGCTAGCGATAGATCTGCGAGAAGATGAGCAAACCGTAAAAGCAAATATAGATCAATGATGGGACGACGGGCGTCACATTGTTGAGGTTGAGCGGGGAAGTGGGAGGTGCGAAGATATTGATGAGCGCGAAGCCAAGATAGATGGCCAGTGCCCAGCGCATCCAGCGCGGTGCGAAGCGCCCACTGGGAAAGAGGCTTATGAAGCTAATACCCACTCCATCACTCAGGAAATTGATCACTTGTACGGGGAACGCCCAGAAGGAGGAGGTGTAGACCAGCGCGGAGGTCACCCCTGCTGTTTGGCCGACATAGGTGACCAGCAGGGCCAGCGCGCCCAGCAGCGCAACTCCATCGTCGGAACGCCGCCAGAAGATGAGCAGCCCGACCGTCACCCAGACCAGGCCGACGGCAATGGTGACAGCGATAATATAGGCGGCATGCTCACTGGCCGAGAAGCCCAGCGCCTGAAGCGCCTGAAGTCCTCCAGTGTCCAACCCACCGGTCAGGTTGCCGCAGGGAAAGGTGTTCTTGCCGCAGGGCTTCTGAATCAGGGTATAGTACACTGGAAGGCTGCCTACAAAGAAAGCGAGCGTAGCCGTCACGAGCACCAGCCAGGCCACGCGGGCCAGCAGCAGCCAGCGTCCATGCAGGCGCGTGTCGTCGGTGATCTGCTGTGGACTGCGAGTGGTGGTGGCTGGAGCGTGATACATGGTCTGACTCCATTGTCCCCAAACAGGGTGCTGGTGTTCTTCCCAAGTGTATCACGCTACCTGTCTCGCAAGCGTTACGAACAGCGTTACGGATGCCACTGAGAAGCGCATCCCCTTGAGAAGATTGAGAGGATGTCACCTTTTCTTCTCGGCTACATTGGCCCGAAACCTGGCGTACGCTGCCTGCAACGCCTCGATCTTGGTCTCGATCTGCCACTGGAAGCAGCCCCGCCACTTGGGAAGCTGGGCCTGACGCAGCACTTTCAGCCCGCCCTTCCAGGAGAGCAGGTCGCTCGCAATCGCACGTAACTGTGCGCGGCGCCAGTCTGTTGCTGCTATCTCAGCCGCTGGCAGGGCCGCTTCTCCCCCGCTGGCCGATGCCACTCGCTGCTTGGCGGTCTCTGATTGCTGCTTGGCGGACTCTGTTGCCTGTTGGCGGACTCTGTATGGTATTCTGACATCGTGAGCCGCCGAGGTACCCCACATCGTGACGATCACCACACGCCTCCCCTGGGAGCATGCTTGATGGTGAAAGTGAGCCTGGGCGGGTTGGTTCCCCGCTACCGGATGTACCTCCGCGTCTCTCCCGTGCAACGCGCTCCGTATTCCCTGATAGACCCCGGTAGGCAAGGCGTGCCAGTGCTGGAGCGGCTGGTGATACCCAAGCCAGGGACCATCGCAGGCATGCCGATGCCAGAAGCCAAGCGGAGGAGGATGGCATGATTCCTGACCATCTACGGATACAGCCTGGTCAGCAGGCACTGACCCCGGAACAGGAGGCCGAAGCCCGACGCTTTGCCGAGGAGCGCATCCAGGCGCAGCTTTCCACGGAGCCGGTGGATGAGCAGGAGGCCGGAGCCCTCTTGCGCCAGGCATATGAGGTAGCCGGACTGGCTGCACCGCAGCGCATCCAGTGGGTGGATGGGCCGCTGCAACTCGTCGCGGTGCTGGCTCCTCCCAGCGTCAGGGACAGTGTCAGTGCCAGCGTCGATGCAGGCGCCCTCCTCAGCGTCGGGGAGAGCGTCGTGAACAGCATCAGCGCCAGCGTCAGGGGCCGCGTCGAGGAGAGCGTCGGGGAGAGCGTCGAGGAGCGTGTCTGGAGCAGCGTCGAGGAGAGCGTCTGGATCAGTGTCAGGGACAGCGTCAGCGCCAGCGTCGGGGACCGCGTCAGGGACAGCGTCAGGGACCGCGTCTGGCGCAGCATCTGGGCTTATGATAATGCCCCTGGGCTCGCCTTCTATCACTTTTTCGATGTCTATCTAGCGCCCAATGCCCTGCGCGCGCTGGCCTGCTTCAACGAGCGGGTCTCCGCCTATTGGCTGGGAGAGGCGCTGGCCGTGATCGTTCGACGCCCGCGCGTGCTGGCCCGCGACCAGGAGGGCCACTTGCATAACGCCAGCGGCAAGTGTATCGGGTATCACGATGGCTGGGGCTTGTACGCCTGGCATGGGGTGCTGGTCCCTGAACAGGTCATCCTGGCACCGGAGACCTTGACCCGCGAGGATTTCCTGAATCAGCGGAATCTGGAGACGCGACGCGTCATCCAGGAGCGCATGGGAAGCCGCTTCGTACCGGAACTGGGCGGCATCGTGCTGGACAGCGGCCCACGCGGGACACTTTACGAAGTGCGTTTGCCAGCAGACGATCCGGAGGGGGTCGCGCGCTATGTTCAGGTGCAGGACACCTCCAAAGAGCGGCAGTATTTTCTGCGCGTGCCGCCGACTATCCAGACCGCCGCCGAGGCGGTGGCCTGGAGCTTTGGGCTGTCGGGCGAGGGCTATCACCCGGAGCGCGAAACATGAACCCATTGAACAAGAAGGACAGCGAACGGGTTATGGACCCAGCTCTCCGATTACACCCAGACCAACAAGAACTGACCTCGGCACAGGAAGCGGAAGCCCGGCGCTTTGCCGAGGAGCGGATCCAGGCGCAGCTTTCCACGGAGCCGGTGGATGAGCAGGAGGCCGAAGCCCTCTTGCGCCAGGCATATGAGGTAGCCGGACTGGCTGCACCGCAGCGCATCCAGTGGGTGGATGGGCCGCTCCAACTCGTCGCGGCGCTGGCTCCTCGCAGCGTCGGGGAGAGCATCACGGCCAGTAGCTGGGGGGAGAGCGTCAGGGCTTGCATGTTTAGGAACGGTCTCGGGGACATTGTCGAGGCCAGCGTACATACCAGTGTGGATACATGGCTGTGGAACGGCGTGATGTCCAGCGTCTCGGACCGCGTCCGGGACCGCGTCGCGTCCAGCGTCGGATTTCCCGTCCGGAATGGCGCCTACGCCAGCGTCTCCTGGGTCGACCTCTTGGACAGCATCCGGGACCACGTCTGGGGCAGCATTGAGGCCAGCGTCAGAGCCTATACAGAGTCGTACTATCTTGCCTTCTCTCGCCTCTTCGATGTCTATCTGGCTCCCAATGACCTGCACGCCCTGGCCCTCTTCAATGAGCTAGTGAGCGGCTACTGGCTGGGTCAAGAGGAAGCGATCATTGTCCGACGTCCCAAAATCCTCTCCCGTGATGCCGAGGGTCGCCTGCACAGCGCCACTGGTCCCTGTATCGAATATCCGGATGGCTGGGGGTTCTACGCCTGGCATGGGGTGGTGGTGCCAGAACGAGTCATCCTGGCGCCAGAGACCCTGACCCGGGACGACTTTCTGAACGAGTCAAATGTTGAGGTGCGCCGCGTGATGCAGGAGCAGATGGGCGAGCGGTTTGTACCAGAACTGGGCGGCGTGGTGATTGACCACAGCCCGCGTGGTACGCTCTATGAAGTGCGCTTGCCAGACGGTGATCCGGAGCGGGTGGCGCGCTATGTCCAGGTGCTGGATGCCTCCACTGCACGGCAGTATTTCCTGCGGGTGCCCCCGACCATCCAGACCGCTGCCGAAGCGGTGGCCTGGACGTTCCAGGTGGGCGTGGAGGACTACCACCCGTCACAGGAGACGTGAGCGCGCAGCCTGGCGTACGCTGCCTGCACGCCTCTCATCCGTCCGGCTTGGCGGTCTCTGCCCGCAGCCTGCCGTACGCTGGCTACAACGCCTCAATCTTCGCTTCGATCTGCCACTTGAAGGAGCCGCGCCATTTGGGCAGCTGGGCCTGGCGCAGGACTTTCAGCCCACCCTTCCAGTAGAGCAGGTCGCTGACAATGGCGCGCAGTTGCGCTTGCCGCTCGTCTGCTTCTGCGCCCTCAGCCGCTGGCCGAGGCACTTCTTGCTCCTCTTTCTGCCTGGCAGACGCTGGAGTCCTGGCGTCCTCTGCCCTGTTGGCGCACTCTGGTGACTGTGTTGGCGATGGCGAAGTCTGCTCCGCTTGACGTAAGCGTTCCTCAGCGGCTCGTACCTGCTTATACAGGCGTGCCCATTGTCCGGCTTGTATATTGACATCGAGAAGGGCCAACTGGTGGGAGAGCGTGGTGTACGCAACGTGCAGGGCCATCAGATCTTGGTGCTCTTCTTGTGCTTCTTCTTTTTGACCAACTCCTGGCGCGTCAGCGCCCGCCGAAGGCGGCATATCAATTTTCTTCTTGGTTATAAATGTGGCTATCCTCTGGTTATCGCCTTCGCGTGGGCCTTCTTCCTGCCTGGGCTCATCGAGAGGAACCTGTGCAATTTATGCAGCGGTTGCAGCTTGGTCCTTTTGGGGTAGAACGGTAGAACCGGTGAAGTCCTCGTAACGCTTTCCGTAACGTTCGGCAAACGTCCACGTGCTATACTTCCAGCGAGACAGGCCGAACGCCAGCAGCGACTGCGGGCGTTCTACACCTTCACTCAGGGTTTGAGTGTGAGCAGAGGAGGAGAACGGTGAGCTTGCAGCGCTTTGCGCAGAGCGTCTGGGCCGTCCTGGCCCTCGCCCTGCTGGGCATCTTCGTGGCAAACCTTCCCAGTTATTATCAGTCCTCGCAGATACTTTGTACCCAGTTCGAAACCGGGTGTCTCACCGGACAGCTCACCCCTGTCTATGCCCATCTCCTGGCCCAACTCCATCTCTCACTCGCGGTCGTGGCCGTCCTCTTCGCCTCGCTCACCATCGCGGTCTCCCTGGCGTACTGGGTGGTGGGCCTCTTGCTCTTCTGGCGCAAATCCCAGGAATGGATGGGCCTGTACACTTCGCTGCTGCTCATCACGCTAGGCGCCATCAACATTTTCGGCTTCCCAGCGGCGCAGGCGCCTCAACTGGTCCAATTCCTGACCATCAGCATCACCTGGGTGGCGTCGCTAGGCGGCATTGCCTTTTTCTTTCTCTTTCCCACCGGACGCTTTACCCCACGCTGGACGCTGGCCCTGTTTGCGCTCTGTGTGCTGGGCAATCTGCCCTTTATGCCTTCGATTATTGGTGTGCTGCTGTTCCCGCTCGTCGTTGTGGTCCAGCTCTACCGCTACGTGCGCGTCTATGACGCAGTCCAGCGACAGCAGACCAAGTGGTTTGTCTTCGGCTTCGGGGTTGGCGCCCTGGGCGTAGCCATCTATTATCTGCTCCTTGCGGTGGTGCCGGGCTGGAGCGACCCGGACTCGTGGTATCAACTCCTCAATCCGTTCACCTGGCTCTGGCTCTGGACGCTGCTGCTCCTGAGCATTACCATAGCCATTCTGCGCTATCGCTTGTGGGACATCGATGCCCTCATCAACAAGACGCTGGTCTATGGCAGCCTGACCGCTCTGCTGGTGGCCTTCGATGTCGGCCTCATCCTAGCAGCGCAAGCTCTGCTGCATGCCACGAGCGGCACGTTGGACCAGCAGCCGCTGGTCATCGTCGGTTCCACGCTGGTGATTGCTGCCCTCTTCCAGCCGCTGCGGCACCGCCTCCAGAATATCATCGACCGCCGCTTCTATCGGCGCAAGTATGATGCCGAGAAAGTGCTGGCCGCCTTTGGCGCCGCGCTGCGCACCGAAGTAGACGTAGATACCTTGCGCAAGCAGTTGCTCGCTGCGGTGCAGGAAACGATGCAGCCTGCCCATGTCTCGCTCTGGCTACGCCAACCGGAACGCGCTCCCAGCGCTCTGGCGCTTCCCTTGGAACGGTTGGAGCACACTCCTGACCGGACGCGTGAAGAGTGAGTCAGCATGCGGCGAAGCACTTTATTCAACAACCAGTCTGTTTATCCATCCGGCTTGGCGACCTCTGCGCACAACGTGGCGTACGCTGTCTGTAATGCCTCGATCTTGGCCTCGATCTGCCACTGGAAATACCCTCGCCACTTGGGGAGCTGGGCCTGGCGGAGGACTTTCAGCCCGCCCTTCCAGGAGATCAGGTCTCCTGCGACACCAGGCCAATGGGACGTGCCAATCCTTTAGCGAGGTTCGGAAAGATTGAGCCTCTCGCCACACTCGCTCTGGCGCTCGCGGAGCCTCTCTTTACCCACATTGGTCGATATGGCTCCATGTTTGGGGGCACCGCTGGAGAACACGTTCGTACCGCTCTGCCTACAAGGGAAAATCAGTAATCGACAAGCGGCCAAAATACTTCAGGAGGGACACTTGATAGGTACTGAGGAGGTGCGCGATCTGGTCAGCTTGCTCGGCAGTCGAGGCGTACACCGCAAGCAAATGCCCACCACGGCGTGCCTGCTCTAGATAGAGCCGACCAGCATACCCTTCATCCGAAGAGGTTCCCAACTGATGCAGCCATTTTCTCGCAAGGTTCCGGTCCTGAAGCCTTCCCTGTATCCCTTCGACGACCTCCTGGCTTTGGATCAGATGTATGTGGTCTTCTGCGTGACCAGCCTTCCGTAGGGCGTCGAGTGCCTGCTCGCCTTCCTGGAGGTCTTTCACGACCCCCACCACATGATTGGTCGGGAAGGTCGGAGTTGGTGGGCCAACAGGGTCTTGATTCGCAGGAGATGTCATCGGTCTTTTCCTTTCTGTTCAACCAGACGGGATGGCTCACATGCTCTCCTGTGTGGTGCGGACTGACGCATCGCACAGTCTCTGGAGGAGATTGTGCTCATACTACGAGCGATCCCTGGGCAAAGTTGCAGGAACCGCTCTCTCCGCTGAAGCGGGTTTGGCTTTCTGCAAGCTGCTGTAGCGCTCCAGTGTCTTCAAGGCTGCTGTCATCGCGGCAGCATTCCGCTCAATGCTCCACTTCCTCCAGCGTCACCTGCTGCAATTCCACCTGAACTGCATCGTAGATGTCCTCGATGGATTCGCCAAACACGCCCTCTGCTTTCATAGCAGCTAGAAATTGCTGGTGTTCTGCTGAGAGAGCAGCAATGGCGGGTGCTATCGCCGCGTCATCTGGGTCGTGTTCAGCAATCTCTGGGAAGTGTTGGGCGATGGCATCCCAGGTCAGATCGCCTGTCGCTTGTCCGATGATGTCCATCAGTATGAAGTTACGCAGGCTCTGGCAGAGTGCCCCCAAGAGCGCCGCATAGCGCGCGTACTGTTTGATCGTGGAGCGCCTTTTCCTGTGGATCACGCCCGTGCCAGCGCTCATCTACCTGTATCTCATCAGGTGCTTCGGCACTGAACTCCAGCACCAGCCGGGAGGTCTTCTTGAATCCTATGGTAGCCCTCTCTTTCTAAAGATACCAGCCATGCTCTGCAAGCTGGCGCTTGATCTCGTTCAATCGTTGCCGCGCCGCTTCCCATTCTGAGCTGCCCTGCGCTGCCTGATTTTTGGCGCGTACCGTCTCATCATACTCATGTTGCAACCGTGAGACCGTCCTGTCCTCGGCTTCCTGCTCAACGTTGGCTTTGTCTCGCACTTCTTGCTGCTCTCTTGCTAGTTTGTCAGCCAGGCGGCGGGCGGCCAGTTCTTCAGTCGTTGGCTCGGTGCTCTTGCTCCTCATTGGATTCTCAGATGGCTGAGAGGGTGGGTAGTCCGTCTTTTTCGTCTTCTTCTCTTCTTTTCCCTTTTCATTTTTTACATCAATAGCGGGCGGCGAAGCCGCCTCGTCTTTATATTTGTGTTTAAAAGATGTCTTTAAAGACGTGTCTTTAGCTCGCTGCTTGGCTTTTGCTCGCGCCTCTTGTTGAGCGGCCTGACGAGCAAACAGGCGATTGAGGTCTACTAACGCTGTGTTAGGACCACTACTAACATGGTGTGAGTGAATCTCCTCACGTAGTGTTAGTAAATCTACTAACCCCCTGTTAGTAGTGATGTGTGGTCTGCCGTCTTTGACTTCTAACACCATGTTAGTAGTGTCGAGCGCCGCCAGGGTAACGAAGTAGCTTCGATCTTGACGTTTTCCTCTGCTGCCTTCGCCAATCACCCCAAAGACGAAGAGTTCACGCAGGGCGCGGTAGACCTTCTCATCGTGTTTGGAGGGGATGCCAAGGGCGTGCTTGAAGTCTGCAAGGGAGATGTATTCTTCCTGCTTATTCCAGCCCCAGGTACGGTCTATGATATAGCAAAAGGCTTTAAAGGCATCTCCTGACAGAATTGCTAGCCAGTGCCGCAGGATAGGATGGGGAAACATCGTAAACTTGCCGACCTCGCCCGAGGGCAAAGGCGCTGGCGTTTCGCGTGCTGGTTTCTTCTCCTCGGTGGACATACAACGGCTCCATGCTTCGGAGCCAGGCAGGAGGCCCCTTCTTGATTACCTGGGAGCACTCCCAGTATAATCAAGGCAGGTGCTTCGGCACTGGCACAGGGCGCTCAGCAGAGACTTTCCAGGGTAGCTGTTGAGCGCTTCAGCTTTTGTATCGAGATACTTCTCCTACGAGGGCGAGCGGGAGCGTTTCATCGGGTCCCGCGAACGATTCCTGCAGCTACGAGATACAGGACGCACGTTTTTTCCTCTCGTATGATTGATAGCCAGGAACGTTTCTTCTCATAGAGCTTGCCCCGCTGTGCGATACTATCAGGTGCCTGGACCAGGCATTTCCATCTCTAGGGTTGTCCTTTGTCCAGGTCCTGCGCCCGTTGCTGCCTATCTGGTTTGTCACCCTAGGCAGCAGCGGGCGGCAATTCTTTTGGCGCTTCCTCCTGCTTCGCGTCCTCAATCCACTTTTGCACATCGGACAGTTTGATGAGCTTTTTGCGCGCATCAACCCTGGATGGCTTTGTTGGCAATTCGCCCCGCTTGAGCAGGCGTGTCATTTTGCTGACGGTGACACCCATCATCTCACGCGCTTCGGTGACGGAGACATAACGTTCTTGCTGCTCCATTGGTTTACCTCCCTCAAAGGTTTGTCAGCACTCTACGGAATTGTAGTCGATACTATGCAATGCTGTCAATATGGATAGAATTAGTATGCATTACTATTGATAACTACGCGATAATATACTATACTCTTCTCAGAGATGGAAATACCTGAGAGGAGGACAATCCTTATGGCAACCAAAACCAAACAGACCCCTTTTGAACGTGCCCTTAGCCGCGCCGAGAAAGACGGCGTGCGTGTGGTCAAGGACTTTGGCGACCTCTGGCAAGTACGCGGCTCGGATGGCGTGACGCGCTACACCGTACAGACGACCGGAAACGGTTTGCACTGCACCTGCCCATCCCGCCACTACTGCAAGCATCTGGCGGTATGTCAGCAGCGCCTGAACGAGCGGCAGGCGGAAAGCGAGCAACTGGCCGCTGAAGCAGGCAAGGCACTAATCCTGGCCGAGCAGAGCGAGCGTACCTTGGCTGGGCAGATCTTCAGCCAGGAAGAGCGCTTGAAGGCACTGGTGTGTCTGCCCGTGGCGATTGCGGCGTACGCCGTCATTATGGGGTCAGCCCATGCGCGGCAATGGCACCAAGCCAAAGAAGAGCAGTGGGATAAGTACCAAACCGCTCGTCTTACTGGTTCCTTGAGCTGGTAGACCTGACAGGTGTGCAGCGCGGGGCTGGCTGCTGCCGGCCCTACGCTCTCTTACGAAGGAACCTGATCGTGTGTACCCGCACTGTCAAGACCGATGCGAAGCTGCGCCTGGCGCTCTCAGTGCCAGGCTGCAGAGACAGAAAGGAGCCAGTGGAGCGATGGAGCACGTTGTCTCCGGGTGTGGCTGCCCAGGAAAGCGGTGCAGCAAGTGCCACGCGGTTCACTGTGTTGGGAACTTTACCAAAGCGCGCAGCCGAAAGGACGGCTTAGACCCCTGGTGCCGCGCTTGTCAGCGGATAAGCCGCCAGGCGTATCGCGCGGCCAACTATGAAAAGAGTCGTGCCTGCCAGGAGCGATCCTATCGCAAGAACCTTCCCCATTATCGAGCCTACCAGCACGCCTATCTGGCGGCCCATCGAGAGGAAATCAACCAAAAGCGCCGCCAGATGCGCTATCAGGCGACCCCAGCCGCCAAGGCCACACGCCAGCGCTATGTCGAAGCCCATAGGGAGGCCATCGCAGCGGTCAAGCGGGAGGCTGTCCGGCTCTATCGCGCGCGGAAGCGGGCAGCAGGCGAGCAGTTTACCCGTGCAGAGTGGCAAGCGCTGTGTGCGTGGTACGAGTACACCTGCCTCTGTTGCGGCAAGAAGGCGCCAGACATCAAGCTGACCACCGACCATGTCGTTCCGGTGTCAAAAGGCGGCAGCAATGCGATTGCCAATATCCAGCCCCTGTGCATCGATTGCAACAACCACAAGGGCACCAAGATCATTGACCATCGCCCACACGAGAAGGGAGCCTGAGGATGGCGGTGCAGATACGCAAGGCCGTGAAGCAGGAATCCAAGCTGCGCCTGGCTCTGATCGGCCCAGCCGGCAGCGGCAAGACGCTGACCTCCCTGCTTTTGGCGAGTGCTCTGGCGGGTGAGCAGGGAGTGATGGTCATTGATACCGAGCGGGGCAGCGCCTCGCTGCGAAGAGGTCGGCATCAAGCGGAAGGGAGATGATCATGGGATTTGTGCGCGCGATCAAAACAGCGTCCCGGCTCAGAATGGCGCTTATCGGGCCGTCTGGAAGTGGAAAGACCTGGACAGCATTGGCACTGGCAACTGCTTTGGCAGATGGCAAAGAGGTTGCCGTCATTGATACTGAACGAGGAAGCGCCTCCAAATATGCAGATATCTTCCCGCCTTTCGATGTGCTCAATCTCGATACCTTCAGCCCGGAAAGCTATATCGAAGCCATTCATGCGGCGGAGGAGGGCGGTTACGGCGTGCTGGTCATTGACTCGATCAGCCACGAGTGGGCAGGCCCTGGCGGCATTCTGGAGATAGTGGATGGGGTGGCCCGGCGCAATAAGGGCGGCAATTCCTTTGCCGCGTGGGGCGAAGTGACCCCGCGCCATAACCGGTTTATCGATGCCATCACCCGAGCCCGGCTGCATGTGATCGTGACCATCCGCAGCAAGCAGGAGTATGTGCTGGACAAAGACGAGCGCACCGGCAGGACGACGCCGCGCAAGGTGGGGCTGGCGCCGATTCAGCGCGCTCACGTGGAGTACGAGATGGATATCGCGGCGGACATGGACATCGATCATACCCTGATTGTCCAGAAGAGTCGCTGTCCGGCTCTCGCCAACGCCGTGATTGCTCGTCCAGGGGCAGACCTGGCGGAAACGCTGCGAGCCTGGTTGCAAGGCGTGCCCCCGGCGGAAGCAGAACGGGCGGCGTTGGTGGCCCAAATCACCTCGCTACGCGCTGCGGTGGGCGAAGCTGCGCCCGACCCGGCAGGCATGGAGCAGGCTACCGACGAACAGTTGCGCAGAGAGCGCACGCGGCTGACGACGAAGCACGCTGAGGCGGCGCACTAACGCGATAGATAGAAAGGAAGGCGCTGCGAGCCAGCACGGCTGCAGCGCCTTCTGGAGGGATGCAGAAAGGAGTTTCGCATGTCTCTCGATTCCTTGAGAACACTTCCCATTCTGGTGCCGCCCATGCTGGAGCAGGCGCTCGGTTACAACGGCCAGGCGCGCCTGGTGGCTTTCTATTGGTCTGCCAGATGCGACCAGGCGATGTTCGATGATGGCGTGGTCTCTGCCGACGCCGAGCAGCCTACCTACCAGAGTTTGCTTGAACATCCCTTGGTGGCGGCGCATTTGTGCGCTTACGACCTGGGCAGCAGCGAGCAGGAGGCTCGACAGTGGCTGCTGCTGGATCGGGAAGCGCGCGTCCTGTATGCGCTGCCCGCGCGGGAGGCGGCAAGGCTGCTGTACCAGCAGTGGGCAACCCGGCCCGATGTTCCATTGGAACCCGAGTCACCGGACGATATGGCGGCGGTCCTCAAAGCCTTCATCGAGGAGGTGGGCTGGCAGGACGTACCGGTTGATTTAGCTGCTGTCGAGCGCCGGAGGCAGGAACAGGAAGCCAGGCGGGTGGCCATGCTTGCCTGGCTGAATCAGCAGGCAGTAAGACAACTGTGAGCGGCATTGGGCGCCTACGCCCAGGCGCCCGATGGAAATAGCCTTGGACAACACACTACGGCAGCCTGAGCGCTGCCGCTGTTCCTGCCACGTGCAGGAGAAAAGAGGAAGCACGATGCATCCGGAGACGTTGGTGCCCTTGCCAGTACCCGTGCCGCCCATGCTGGAGCAAGCACTGGGCTACCCCGGCCAGGCGAGGCTGGTCGCGTTCTTCTGGTCGCCAAGAGGGGATGAGGCCATGCATGACGATGGGAGGTGTACTGGTGTGGGCGATTGGACGGCTTATTTGGCGTTCATCAAGCACCCCACCGTGGAGCCACACGTGCGTCCGTTCGATCTGGGCAGCAGCGAGGAGGAGGCACAACACTGGTTGGTACTCGACCGAGAAACCCGCACCCTCTCGGTGCTGCCAGTACAGCAAGCCGCCCTATTGCTTCTGCAGCAATGGGGCATCCAACCCGCCTTGCCGCTGCGATGGGAGGCACTGGACCCGACTCCCCGATTCCTGGAGACGCTCACGGGCAAGCGAGGCTGGCGTGTGGTGTGGAGGGACGGCGCGCCCGTAGCGCAGCGGAGGCGGGTGCAGGAGGAGCAGGTGGAGTCGTTGTGCTGCTGGCTGAACCAGCAGGAAGGAGGCAGCTCAGACTAACGATATTCTGGAAGCGTTCACATACGGTGCGAGCAGGGGTAACGCTGATACCCCTGCCCGCCAGGTGAAATCCCCGGAGGAGATTCCAGGCACGATTCTACCATCACGCGCCGACGTACGACCCGTTCGCGCCGTTGGCAGCCCCACCCACGCCGGTCTAAGGGAACTGACCTCATCGTGCCGGGAGCGCGCCGCGCCTGGCGCATCTTCTGGCGGAACGTGGAGCACCCGCGCCTGGTGCAGGGCGGAATGCTGCTCTTCCCGGCTCTGGCGCTGCTGACCGTGCTGGCCCACCTGGCGCTGGCAGAAACGCCGGGCCTGCGGCGACCCGGCCCGGCCAGCCCCCCACCAGTGCCTTCTCATGCCGCCAGCCAGGTGCAGGCGTTCTATCAGGGCGATCCCGGCATCGGCTGGGACAGTCGCGCCCAGTATGAGACCTGGTGGCCGAGCGCCTGTTCTCCCGCAGCGCTCTCCATGGACTTGCGCGCGTGGGGCGTGCCGGTGCGCATCGGTCAGGTGCTGGATCGACTGATCGCCCAGCACGCGATCACGCCTCAGCAGGGCTTGCTGCACGCGGAGGCCCTGGCAACGGTGGCAAAGGGCTATGGGCTACACACGGAGACGTTCTGGACGTGGACGCTCGCCGACGTTGCGCAGGTGACACGCCAGGGCGTGCCCGTGCTGGTGAATGTCGTTGACGCCAAGCAGCAGACGCCCTATCCGGGCTTTGTGGTCGGGCACTGGCTGGTGGTGACGGGCGTCTCTGCCACGGCTGTCCAGGTGGCTGATTCCAGTGGCTACCATATTCACTCCCTCAGCCCGGCCCTGTTTCGTCTGCTGGCAACGGGCATTGGGGTCGTCGTCTGGCGGGGCACGCTTACCCTGCCGAGGGAGGGCTGATATGGCGCAGTTTTCTTTCGGGCGCGCGCTGCTGTTGGTGGCCCTCATCTGGTTGGTGTTGGTCGGTGGCCTAGCGGCCACGGCGGCCTGGCACCGCTCACCGAAAGCCGCCGCCGCTCCGCCGAGGCCCGCGAGCCCGCGTGCGAACGCGAACGCAACGCCACCTGTTAACTGCCATCGGGGCGTGCCGCCGACGACCTCGCCCTGGCTGGCGGTGGCCCGCGCCGACGCGCAGAAATACGGCGTCGATGTCCTTACTTTCGAGTGGCAGATCTGGCAGGAATCCGGCTTCGATCCCAACATCCAGAATAGCCCAGCAGGGGCCGAGGGCATTGCCCAGTTTGAGCCAACGACGGCAGCCGGGATGGGCATTGACCCTCGCAACCCGCGCCAGGCGCTCGATGCCTCCGCCCGGCTGGATGCCGAGCATCTGAAACAGTATGCCACCGACGCGCAACAGCTCGTCACGCACTACGGCGGCGAGGAGGCGCGCTACGACTACGGCCTGGCGCTCTCTGCCTATAACGCGGGTCCAGGAGCCACAAGCTGGGCCTGGGGACAGGCATATGCCGCTGGCACCCGTTGGCCAGACAGTGGTCCCTGGGCCTGGCTGTGGCGGTTGGCCGGAGAAACCCAGCGCTATGTTCCAGCCATTCTGGGCTGCGCGCTGTGAGCGAGGTGGCTCGCTGGCCGGACATGCCCGATCGGCGACCGACGCGCACACGAGAGGAGCGAGCGATGTCCCGTGAGACCCGACAGTCCGTCAAGCTGGTCCTGGTGGTGGCCGCCGTAGTAGCGGTGCTGACCGCCCTGGCCTGGTGGTCGGTGGTCGGCCTGGTGTTCGTGGTGCTGGCCGCCCTCGTTGGCCTGGCCGTAGGATGGACACTGGGCTACCAGCACGCGCTGAAGGAGATCGAACAGGCGCAGCCCGCGCGCCGTCGCCGGACAGGAGCGGGCAAGACAGGAGGAACGAAACGATGATCACCCGAGGAGCCTCACACCTCTGTGCCGGACGCTGCACGCGGATGCCCGATCCCTTCCGCCCCAGCGCCCTGGTGCAACGCTTCCAGGTCTGCAGGTTCTGTGGCGCGCAGCGCGAGGCGCCAGCGCTCTATCCGGTGTCTACACTTTTTCCGGTGCCGCTCCAGCCCACCTTATACACAGTTGGCTCTGTGGGCACGCGGGTGGAGCAGGTGCTGGAGGCGCTGGTGGCGCGGCGGGTCCAGGTCCTCCTGGACATCCGCTGGACCGACGAGCGGCAGCGTTCCCCCTTGTGCGCGGAGACGTTGCGCCAGGCGGTGGAAAGCCGAGGGATCGCCTACCGCCAGCGGTCAGAACTGAGCTGCGCGCCCGTCCTCCGCCAGCTGCGGGAGGACGGGGACGGGGATGCCTTTGCGGCGGCCTATCTCGCTGCGTTGGCTTCCCAGGAGGACCTGCTGCGCCGCATCGCCGGATGGGCGCGGGACCACCCTATCTGCCTGTTGAGCCTGGAGCACAATGCAGCCCTCGGCCATCTTGGGCTGCTGGCGACCCGCCTGGCCGCGCTGGGCGGGCTTGAGGTTGAGCATCTGACGCTGTGGTGAAACGTGGACGAGCTGATGAGATGACCAAGACGCCAGCTCGCCCAGAACGAAAGGAGACGACCGTGGAACAGAAGACCCCCTCTCGCAAAGGAGAGTATACTCCCAACGCCTGGTGCGTGCCGGTGACGGGCGTTGAACTGCGGGCCTGCGCTGCGCCTTGCGGTCAGGCCCAGTTTAGGAGGAGAGTATGACGACCGAAACAGCCACACGGATGTGCAAGAATCGGGGCTGTACCAACCCCGTGCCGCCAGCGAAGCCGGGACACCGGCCCCCCTTGACGTGTAGCGATGCGTGCCGCAAGGCGGCCAGCCGCACCCACCTGCGTGATGAGGAGCGGCGCCAGGAGGAGGCGGCGCGGCAGCAGCCCCTGGCACGCTGGCAGGTGTTTCAGCCGACGACCCGGAGCTGCCTGGAGCGTGTTGCAGCGGTGGGCGGAGTGGCGCTGGCCGAGCACCTGGCCGAGGCGATCCGCCGCGAGCGAGAGCGTTCAATGGAGCCCGCAGCTCCGCAGAAGGGGTCTTGACTTTCGCCTCATTCAGGCCCTATACTCTCCAAGGTGCCTTCTTCTCCCCCCAGGGGGGAGGTAGGAGCGCAGCAACAGGAGATTCTCGATGACCCATCGCACTGGTCCAACCTATGACGACATTGCCCAGCGCCTCGCCCGCATTGCTGGGCATGCCGCAAGCCTCAAACGGCTCTGGGAGGAAGGACGCGACGGTGACGAGATGCTGACCCAGATTGCAGCGGTCCGTGCCGCCCTCGATCAGGCCGGACGAGCCATTTTGGAGCATCAGATCGAACACGCCGTCATCGAAGCCGTGGAACATGGCGATCCCGAGCGGGCTATCAAAGACCTGAAGCAAGCCCTGGATCGCTTTATCTAGCCCTGACGAACGATCTCTACCTAACGACGGATAGGAAAGCGAGGAACCGAATGGACCCGGCTAGTAGTCGGCAGCCTCTCCTGGGGAGAGGCGAACATCACTCGTTCCGTCGCAGCAGCGAACCGGATACACCGCTCAGCGTGCGCTCCTAGCACCTCTGCCCGCCTCCCGCTCGCCGCTTCGCCGGAACAACTCCGGCTGAAGGCGAGCAGCGCGAGGTGATGACTGCCACGGTCAGAAATCCTCTGACCTGGATCACTCCCCTCTCACTTCTCCCTTTGGAGCTCCATAGGGCCAGACATCTGTGTGCCATGCAGCGTGGCATGGTCCCACCGCTGCCTTCGCACGCTCATCTGCTGGCCCCGCAGCACATGACAGCGCCTACCGCGGCTGTCTCGCAGTCGCTTGTGCGGCGCGAAGACCGCTACACAGTGAAGAGAGGAGCCTCATACCATGATCGATGACATCGAATTGACTGCACCTCGTGACCGCCCAGCGGTGCTAGATGACGCCCATCTGGGCGATATCCTGGGCGCGCTGGGCACCATCAAACAGAACGACCTGGCCCCCCGCACGACGACCTGGAAGCGGCTGCTGACCCTGGCAGTCATCATGGGTCCAGGGCTGGTGGTCATGATCGGCGACAACGACGCGGGCGGCGTCGCCACCTATGCCCAGGCGGGCCAGAACTACGGCACCGGCCTGCTGTGGACCCTGTTCCTGCTGATCCCCGTCCTGCTCGTCAGCCAGGAGATGGTCGTGCGTCTGGGCCTGGTCTCAGGCGTCGGACACGCCCGCTTAATCATGGAACGCTTCGGCAAGTTCTGGGGCCTGTTCTCCGTGGGCGACCTGTTTATCTTAAACTTCCTGACCATCATGACCGAGTTCATCGGCCTCAGCCTGGGCCTGGGCTATTTCGGCATCAGCCCGTACCTTTCTGTCCCGCTCGCTGCTTTGGTGCTCATCCTCATGACGGTGACGGGCAGCTTCCGCCGCTGGGAGCGCTTCATGTATGTGCTCATCGTCGTCAACCTGCTCGTCATTCCGCTGGCGATCCTGGGTCATCCGAACTGGGGGCGGGTCGCCCACGACTGGTTCGTACCCGGCTTCCCGGGCGGACTGAACTCGACGATCCTGCTCTTGATCATCGGCATCGTCGGCACGACGGTGGCCCCCTGGCAGCTCTTCTTCCAGCAGTCCAATGTGATCGACAAGCGACTGTTGCCCCGCTGGTATCGCTATGAGGTTGCCGATACCATCATTGGCTCGGTCTTTACCCAGATCGGCGCGGCGGGTCTGATGATCGTCTGCGCCTTCGCGCCTTCACCCACACCACGCTCTTCGGGCAGTTCACCGACGCGGGGGGCGTGGAGGCAGGTTTGACGCAGACGCTAGGCCCGGTGGCCGGAGCGCTCTTCGCCCTCTTCCTGATCGATGCGGCCCTCATTGGCGCCGCAGCAGTGACCCTCTCGACCTCGTATGCCTTTGGCGATCTGTTTAACATCAAGCACTCGCTGCATCGCAGCCTGCGCGATGGCTGGCACTTCTACGCCATTTACAGCGTGCTGGTGCTGGCGGCGGCGGGCATCGTGCTGCTGCCCAACGCGCCGCTGGGGCTGTTGACCCTGATGGTGCAGGTGCTCGCGGGCATCCTGCTTCCCAGCGCCACCGTCTTCCTGCTGCTGTTGTGCAACGACAAGGCGGTGCTGGGACCCTGGGTCAACCCGACCTGGCTCAACATCCTTGCGAGCCTGATCGTGGGGGTATTGGTTGAACTCTCGCTCATTCTGGCCGCCACGACGCTCTTCCCCAGCATCGACGCGGTGGCACTGACGGTCTGGCTCAGCGTGGCACTCGTGTTCGGCTTGCTGGTGACGGGCGTCCTGTTGCTGCGCCACGTCCGCCGGGCAGCGCATACCGAGCCGTCTCTGCCCCGCGTGACCTGGCGGATGCCGCCGCTGGATCAGTTGCCCAAACCAATGGCGACGGTGGGACGAACGATCGGGCTGCTGGTGCTGCGAGGCTATCTGCTGATTGCGGTGGTGCTGGTGGCGATCAAGTTTGTCCAGCTTGCCACCGGCCATTAGCCGGAGGTTGGTCAGGCACGACAGGATGTGCCATGCCCCTCAAGTGTGTGCCCTCTCGCTCGTCAACGTCGTTTGGATGGAGGAGGCACGCGTACGGAAACCGTCCTGTGAGCCCTGCGCGGCAAGGCGTGGTGGAGTGCGAACGGGGTGATCCTGGGGGAGTCCGCTCCCCCAGAGGCGTCGCTCGCATCCTCCGCTCCATTTATGCCTGCTTTGGATGGCAGCGCACGTCGTGGGGAGTGGTGTTGTCGCGCAGCCGTGCCTTTCCTTGGCGTGCCGCGTGATCGTGCTCCGGCAACAGGTGCCGGGTATTCATACAGCATATGAGGTGTCCCATGAGCCAGATTCACATCCCGCTCACCGCGCCGGGGCGCAAAGCCCCTGCGCCTCGCTTTGCCTGGTGGGTCGATGGCGTCATCATCCTGGTGGTCGTCGCCGCAGCCTACGGCATCGTCGTAGCCGCGTCCCGCTGGGCCACGCCGCTGACCCCGTCCACCCAGATCACCCTGTCTCCTCTCGCGCTGCCGCTCTATGCCGGGCTCTCTACCTTCCGCATGGCGGCGGCGTACCTCCTCTCGCTCCTCTTCAGCCTGGTCTATGCCCGCGTAGCGGTGGCTAATCGGGCTGCCGAGCGAGTGATGATCCCCGTGCTGGACATCTTGCAGAGCATCCCGATTCTGTCGTTTCTGCCGGGGGTGGTGCTGGCGCTGGTGGCGCTCTTTCCCCACAGCCAGGTGGGCCTGGAGCTCTCCGCGATTCTGCTCATATTCACCAGCCAGGCGTGGAATATGGCGTTTGGCTTCCACCAGTCGCTGATGACGATCCCCGCAGATTTGCGCGAAGCGGCCACCATCTACCGCCTCAATTTCTGGCAGCGGTTCACCCGTCTGGAAGTGCCCTTTGGGCTGATTGGCCTCATCTGGAATTCGATGATGAGCTGGGCCGGGGGCTGGTTCTTCTTGATGGCCGCCGAGCAGTTCACCCTGGGTCCCCGCAGTTTCCAGTTACCGGGGCTTGGCTCGTATTTGCAAACGGCTGCCAATGCAGGCAATGTGGGCGCGCTGCTGCTGGGGCTGTTAACCCTCATTATCGTGATCGTGCTGCTCGATCAACTGCTCTGGCGTCCGCTGATCGCCTGGGCGGACCGCTTCAAGGTGGAGCAGACGGCGAGCGGCCAGGCGCCCACCTCGGCGGTCCTGCAGCTCCTGCGCCGCTCGGCGCTGGTGGAGTGGACTCAGGAGCACGCCCTGCGTCTAGCGGGGGCCGCGTGTGATCGGAGCATGAGCAAGCTCCTGGCGTTCTCTGGGAGCAGGGCAGTCAAACCTTCCCTTGTCCCGCCGCAGCCAGGACCGCTGGCGAAGGGCGCGCTCGCAGGGCAGACGAAAGCGGCCACGACGCGTCGGAGCGTGGGCAGATGGTCGCTGCGCCGCCTCGTTGGCTGGCTGGTGCTCGGTGTAGTCCTGGCCGGGTGCGTGTGGGCCGTCGTGCAAGCGGTTGGGCTCTTTGTCCATCTGTCGCCCAGCGATTGGGGCACGATTGCCGCCAGCGCGGGCGCTACGCTGCTGCGCACGACGGCTGCGCTGGCGCTTGGGGCCGCCTGGACTGTGCCTGTGGGCGTGGCGATTGGTCTCAACCCGCACCTGGCCCAGCGCTTCCAGCCAATCGTCCAGATGCTGGCCTCGATTCCAGCGCTGGCACTCTTTCCGGCGCTCTTACTGCTGCTGATCGGACTGCCGGGCGGTTTGGATCTGGCGGCAGTGGGCCTCAAGTTGTTGGGGACGCAGTGGTACATCCTTTTCAATGTGATTGCAGGGGCGATGGCGATTCCGAGCGACCTGAAGGAGGCCGCAGCCATTTACAAGCTGAGCGGTTGGAGGCGCTGGCGCAAGTTGATCTTGCCCGCGATCTTTCCCTATCTCGTGACGGGACTCATTACGGCAACAGGCGGCGCGTGGAATGCCAGCATTGTTTCGGAGTACGTGACCTTCAACAATCATATCTATAGCACGGTGGGGCTGGGCGCACTGATCGCCAGCAGCGCCAGCAACCAGCAGTATGCTCTGCTGCTGGCAGCGACCCTGGCAATGGCGGCGGTGGTGGTGAGTGTCAACCGGCTGTTCTGGCGGCGGCTGTATCGGCTGGCAGAACAGCGCTTTCATCTGGATTAGCATCTCGTTGGCGGACAAAAAAGGAGGAGAACCGTGGCAACCATAACGAACGCTTCCACCCTGACTACCGAGCAGGAATGCGTGCTGGCGTGCCGCCAGGTGAGCAAGTTCTACGGCAACGAGCACGAGCGCGTGCTGGTGCTGGACTCTATCGATCTGGAGCTGCGGGCAGGCGAATTCATCGCGCTGCTGGGGCCTTCTGGCTCCGGCAAGTCCACGCTCTTGCGCACGCTGGCAGGGCTTGCCACACCGTCACGGGGGGAGGTGCTGGTGCATGGGCAGCCGTTGCTGGGGGCCAATCCGCAGGTGGCGATTGTCTTTCAGAGCTTCGCCCTCTATCCCTGGCTGACAGTGCAGGAGAATGTGGAACTTGGGTTGCTTGCCAAGGACATGGAAGCCAAAGAGCGACGGGAGCGGGCGCTGGCGGCGATTGACCTGATCGGGTTGGATGGCTTTGAGACAGCGTATCCACGCGAGCTTTCGGGAGGGATGAAGCAGCGGGTGGGCTTCGCGCGAGCGCTGGTGGTGGAGCCGGAGGTGCTGTTTTTGGATGAGCCATTTTCCGCCCTCGACGTGCTGGTGGCGGAGAATCTGCGCCACGAACTGCTGGATCTGTGGCACGAGCAGAAGATTCCGACACGGGCGATCCTGATGGTGACGCACAACATCGACGAGGCGGTGAAGATGGCGGATCGGCTGCTGGTCTTTGGGGCCAATCCAGGGCACATCCGGGTGGAGCTGCCAGGGCTGCCGCTCGCGGAACGCCACGCGAAAGATGGACCGCACGCGCAGTTGGTGGATATGATCTATCGCATCATGACCAACCCACAGGAGGACGTGACGAAGCTGCTGCCAGGTGCGCGCCCAGTGCAGGTGGCAGCGAAAGCCGCTTACCAGATGCTGCCGCATGTGAGTATTGGCGAACTGACGGGATTTATCGAGCGGCTGCATCACCTGGGAGGCCGTGAAGATCTGTACGCCCTGGCGCACACCCTGCATCGAGCGGCAGACGAGCTGCTGCCGTTGGCCGAGGCGGCGGACGAGCTAGGCTTTGCCGATTTGGCCGAGGGGGATGTGTTTTTGACGCCCGAAGGGCAGCGCTTTGCCGAGGCGGGCGTGCTGGAGGAAAAGGAGATCTTCCGCAAACAAGCGCTGGTGGGGGTCGATTTGCTGGGTCGGATTGTGCGGGAGCTCCAGGCGGCCTCGGACCACGTGCTGCGCGAAGATGCCTTGTTGGAGGAGTTGGAGCAGACCTTCAGCCCTGGCGAGGCGCGCCAGCAATTGGATACCGTCGTCGATTGGGGTCGCTATGCAGAGCTGTTTGCCTACGATGATGCCGCGGGGGAGTTCTACCTCGAAAAGGAGACGAGCACGGGGCCGAAAGCCTAAAACGTGTGAGCGGGCTGGGGTTTCTTTTCCAAGCTCTCGCGTGCGCATCGATCGCAGGGCCAAGCCCAGCGGTGAGGTCTCTCTGGAGAGATATGTACTCGCCACCGAGCACGTGTTGGCGCTCGTCAATCCCGCTTCATGGTGGAAAGAGAGGCAAAGAAGAGGCGAATAGGCGGGCATGCGCTGGGAACAGGCTTCGCATCCCTGGTGGAGAGCAAGTTACGGAGCTGTGGTCCATGCCATGGAGCCAGCAGCGACTACGATGAGGCGCTTTTCGCATGGGTATGGAGGCTCCGCTCCAGTAACCGAGGTTGACACGCTGTGCAACCCGGCTCACCTATCTTGAAATGGATGGAAAACCGGCAAATTGAACAGGAGCAGATGCTTGGCAAGCCGAGCGACTCGGGAGGCAGGATATGCTTCATCGGTTGGCTCCTCAGTTGGAGGACACAAGGACATCCATACAGTATTTCAGCCAGCTGCGCAAGTGCTCCGTCGTGGACTCGGCTGGCGAATCTGTCGGCAGGCTGGTTGATCTCCTGGCCGCTGCACCCTCCAGAGGGCAGCAGCGGGTAGGTGGGCTTCCAATCCACCCGTATCTCTCGCCTCCAACCCCGCTGCTCCTATGCCTGCTGGTCGCAGCGGCTGATGGGCAACTGCTCAGTATCCAGCCAACACAGATTGCATCAAGAGATGGCAAACAGATATACCTGCGGTGTCTACATGAGGCACTCGCTGTGTATATGCCACAGCCCACCATCGTGCCATTGGCAACAGAGGTGCTCAACCGAGACGTTATCGATCTGGTCAAGAAGCGGATGGTGCTGGTCAACGATCTGGCCTTTGATGAGGAGTGGCACCTGCTGGGACTCGATGGGAGCCCCTTCGGCCTCTTGCGCTGGTTGCTGCCACGGAGGATCTGGGAACACGTGAGGCACCAGTCGATGAGGACCTTGCTCCCCTGGGGACATGTGGTGCTGCTGCCTGGAGACACGACAGCAGGCGAAGGCGAGCCTGAGGGGTGCTTGTCAGTCACACCAGGGCTGCTCGGGCACTGGTCCCCTCCCGAGCTGGCCAACCTGCTCCAGCAGCTGACCCCCAAGGAAGGCAGCCGCATCCTGGCAACGCTCGATGCGACGACAGCAGTAGCCACGCTGGGGGAGTTTGTCCTCGCAGACCGGATGCTTTTGCTCAAGCAGACCGAGCGCTGCGCAGCGCTCACCTGGCTTGAGACCATGGAGCCAGGCATGGCGGCTGATTTGCTGGAGGCGCTCCCTACCCACCAGGCCCAGCACTGGCTGGAGCAGCTATCTGTGGCGCGCGCCGTCGAAGTCCAGCGTTTCCTCGCCTATCCGCACGCATCAGCCGGTCGGCTGATGACCACCTACGCCCTGGTGCTTGCCCCGGAGGATACCGTCGCCGCGGCGGTGGGACAGATGAGGCACTTGCTCCTTGAGGGACACCACAGCATTGAGATGGCCTATGTAGCCGACACTGCTGGGGTGGAGGACCCTCCAGCGGTAGTAGGCGCAGTCCCGCTTGGGGCACTGCTCGCAGCTGATCAAGCAGGACTGGTGCAGGATCTCGTTCAGACACCTCTCGTCGGCGTCGGACCAGAGACCGATCTGCGCACGATTGCCGAACGCATGTACCGCGCTCGCTTGCAGGTGCTCCCAGTTCTCGATACCGATGATCGGCTCCTGGGGGTGATTCGGATGGCCGATATCCTTGGTCGCCTCCTGAGCCCGCCTCAGCGACGCCTCCATCACTTCTCTCCAGGAACCAGAACGATCTTGTAGGAGGGAAACGTATGAAACAGGAGACCATGCCGCGCCAGCCGGAGAGCGGCCAGCCGGAGAGAATGCCGCGCAAGCCGCAGGTCCGCCAGGCATGGCTGCGCCAACTCCTGCTCTTACTCTCAGTCATCGGCCCAGGGTTGATCACCGCCAATGTGGATAACGATGCCACCGGCATCACGGGGTATTCGCTCGCGGGAGCTCAGTATGGCTATGGCTTGCTCTGGGCCATTGTGCTGGTGACCATCAGCTTGGCCGTGGTCCAGGAAATGGTGGCCCGTATGGGGGTCGTGACCGGCAAAGGGCTGGGCGACCTCATTCGGGAACGCTTCGGGGTGCGCATCACCTTCTGGAGCATGCTCTTGCTGCTCATTGCCAACATCGCCACGACCGTGGCTGAGTTTGCCGGGGTCGCCGGGGCGATGGATATTTTCGGGATCAGCCCGTTCATCGCGGTGCCTGTCGCTGCCATCATCGTCTGGTTTCTGGTGATCCGGGGGCGCTACAAGTATGTCGAGCGCATCCTGCTCGCGCTCTGCCTGATCTACTTCACCTATGTCGCCAGTGGCTTTCTGGTGCACCCCGATTGGGGCCAGGTCTTCCAGCAAACGATCAAGCCCCCCCTCCAGCTCAATCAGGGCTATCTCCTGACCCTGGTGGCGGTGATCGGCACCACCATTGCCCCCTGGATGCAGTTCTATCAGCAATCGGCGATTGCCGACAAGCAGATTCCGATCGAACACCTCGCCTACGAGCGCGTGGATACCTACGTGGGCGCCTTCCTGACCGATTTCGTGGCGTTCTTTATCGTGGTCTGCACGGGCGCGACCCTGTTCGTGCATCACATCGCCATCACGCAAGCGAAGGATGCGGCGCTGGCTCTGGTCCCGTTGGTTGGGGGAAACGGCAAGTTGGCTGAGCTGCTCTTTGGCCTGGGACTCCTGAATGCCTCCCTGATGGCGGCTAGCGTCTTACCCCTGTCCACCGCCTATTCGATTGCGGAAGCCTTTGGTTGGGAGCGAGGCGTCGGGCGACGCTTTGCCGAGGCGCCGCAGTTTCTCACCCTCTACACCGCCATCATCGTCCTGGGAGCCGGCATCACGCTCTTTGTTCCGGCAGATCGGCTGGTCTTTGTACTCAACCTGCCCAATGTGGTCGGGGGGATGCTGTTGCCTCTCATTTTGGTCCTGATGATCCTGCTCTGCAATGATCGGCGGCTGATGGGTCGCTACGTCAACGGGCGGCTCTTCAACGGGGTCGCCTGGGTCACGACCGTGGTGATGACCGTGTTGACCCTGCTCATCATCCTGAGTACGGTCTTTCCCAGCCTGTTTGGAGGATCGTAGTCTGGTCCTCAGATACCGCCTTGGAGTCCCTCGAAAGCGCCTGATGGCGGAGGTGATCAGCACATAGGATGAATCAGCACTGCCTCACTGGAGGAGCGATAATGAGTATTTGGGATGTCTCACGGCGCCTTTTGCAACCTGTAGGCAACCGAAGATGAGGCAGTTTGCAACGTGCTGCACGTATCCTTCGGAGAGAACCTAGAAGCGCGCTTTAGGAAATGGCGGGAATGCAAGGTGACGATTCGCACAAGAGCATCCGGGCAGAGAACCTATGACACTCGTGGATCAGCCATACCTGGGCCAGCACACGCAATGGTGCTGCTGCAGCTGGGCAACACGTATTGAGTCTTACGCAAGCAAGACAATTGCAGACAAGAGATGCGCTCAGATCAGAAAGGGGCGATCAGATGCGCCCATTACAGGGAATCAGAACTGCTGGTGCGACCCGTGCCGATGCCCGTGCCCTCTGGATCCGAACGCAGTGGGAAGCCTTAGCACAACAGGCTGCTGCCTTCTATCAGGAGAGCCAGATAGAGCGCTTCCTCGAGGAGCTCCAGGCCCGAGAAGGCTGGTCCTTTGCACGAGCGGAACCGGTCTATCGGCATTTTGGGACCCCCGAATATGCCCTCCAGCTCTCCTGGGACCATCAGCGGGTGGCCTGGGTGCAGGTGAGCAACGTCATCGAGATTTTTATGGGCTATGCCGGTACGCTGCTCATCGACGGCAAAACGGTGGCCGTTCTGGCGCGAGAGCAGTGGCAACGCGACCGCTCGCGGATGCAACGAGCCCTGGAGCAGGCTTATCGGGACCCACGTGTGGAGACCCGGCTCGACGAAGCGCTCCTGTATGGTAACTATGAGCGGCTGCCATGACGATCCTCCCCACGGCAGGGCGAGAGAAGCGGGTGGATGTGGCGAGTTGGCACTTGACAGGCGGCGTATGCTGCGTGCAGCCACAGCGCTGTGTTGTGGCAGTCTTGTTTCGAGAAAAGCGAGAAAGGAAGCCAACGATGTCCTCTGCCGCCACCCCTGCCTCTGCGTCGGACCCGGACTACACCCATCATGGGGGGAACGAGCACAGTCACAAGCATGAGCATGATGACCACGGCCATCACCACCACACCCACGATCATGACGGTGGCGATCAGCACCACACCCACGGACCCGAGCATCCCGTCCATCATGAGCATCCGGACCATCACCAGCACCATTAGGGAAGCTTCAGGCTGCTAACGTGTTTCAAATGAAGGACAACCACCCTGATACGAGTGGTTGTCCTTCTTGCTGTCAGCACGCGGCCAGCCTGCGTGCAGCTTCATCTCAGCTTGACCTCCTCCCGATTCCTCGTCCCACTGATGGGATTGCCGTCTCGCGGCGTGGCTTTCGGGGCCGAGGCCTCGCGCGTGACATGCACCTCTTTCCACGAAAGGAGCGGTCTTCCCGTCTCGTCCTGGGCTTTGCCTTCCCGCAGGCCTTGAGGGATGTGAAAAGAGCTTGTGCGAGCCCGAGCGCATCCGAAAAGCGAACGCCAGGGATGGTCCCTTCCGATCAGCCTCGTAGCTGATGGGTGTCCGCTGTCAGGATTGCTCTAACTGGTTCAGCTTGCCTTCCCCTTGAGGAGTTCAAGAATCTCTTGCTGGGTTTTGAGGATCTCCAGCTGCTGGATATTCATCTGGTTCAGCGCCGTCAGGGTCTCGTGGTCAGCTTCCGCTCGCGCATCCTGCGCCGCAGAGATGACGTTCTGCCCCACAATGATGATCGGCAGCAGCACCAACTGCAAGAAATTCGACGAGACCCAGTTGACCAGAACGGTCGGGGATCCCTGCTGGATAGCTGATGGCAGCGCGACAACGGCAATGATGGTAAAAATGTAGGCACAGTACATGGTGCCCACGATCTTGGTGATCCGCACCGCTACCCAGGCGTTCGCGCGGCCGATCGGGCCGGAGCCGTGCACCTGGGCATGGATCTGCTCTTTCCTGACATGGCGGGGGACATGGAGCGCGGGTGAGGTGCGGGCCACCTCCAGGGCCTTCTCATGTGCCTCCCTGGTTGGAGGTGTGAGTTCGCTTGGGTTTGGCATGGTCAACTTCCTCTCTAGCGGTGTGTAACGGGAATAGCACGTCCACGAAAGTCGGTTGCTCATGGCGGCTATCAAAGACGAAACCGGTGAGATACGTCCATTCGCCAGAATGGGTATCCAGGTGGCATCCTACACCGTGCCAGCTCTTCTGGCAAGAAGCAGGGCTGGATGGAGACCAGGACGGAGGAGCAGCCCGCTCGACTCTGCCACCGGAGGAAGCCGCTCTGCTCCTGGTGCAGCAATGTGGCACCCAACCAGCCTACCGCTGCGGTGGGAGACCCTGGACCCGGTTCCCGAACTCCTGGCGACCCTCACCAGCAAGCGGGGCTGGAGCCTGGTGTGGAAGGATGGCGCGCCCGTGCGACAGGAGCAGGCGCAGGAGGCGCCGGTGGAGGCATTGTGCGGCTGGCTGAACCAGCAGCAGGAAGCGAGGGAGTGACACCGCACCAGTGTCTTCTGACGGTGCAGGCAGGAGTAGCAATTCAATCCTTACCAGTCACAGGAGGGACTGCTGGAACCCCTCCTGCTGGTGGTCGAGTGGTAGGAATCCCAGCAGGGGACAGAAAGAGCGGGGCGTTGGATGGGCTTCAGTAGATCCCGGAGGTTCTCTCGTCTCACGCCCCACATGTGTACACGTGGAAACAGGTAGGAAAGAGACGCACTTCTCGGATGCCTGCTTTCACTCGTTGGCTGCGCTTGACACTGTCTGTACGCTGAAGGAAACGGCAGGCGAGAGGAGGCAGCATGGCAAACGATGAGCATCTGGCGAGGCTCATGCGGGGTGTGGAAGTGTGGAACCGGTGGAGGCGAGAACATCAGGAGGCGCACTCAGACCTGAGCAGGTCCGACCTGAACTGGTCCGAGCCTCCGCACATCCGACCTGCGCGGGCGAGGATGAAGGCGCTGCAGCTTTGGGGCTGGGAGGCTTAGCGGACGATGGCTCTCCAGGCGGGACCTTTAGCCGCCAGCCACTGTCTGCATTACACACGCGGCTGAGCAGGCTGGCGGAGGCGGCGCTGGATGAATCTGAAGAGGTAAGGCCACAACACTGCACAGCCAGCCACCACCCAGAAGAGGATATTAAGCCAGTGGGCATAGGCAGGCAGCATGATCTGGGCCGCAGCAATGGCGCAGAGTGCTGAACCTGTCCAGAAGGTTCTTCCTGCTCGGCTGAAGAGCAAGCCCAGGCCGTGCCCAGGTGGATCGAGGGATGCCCTTCCTGGCACTGCGTGTTCGGACGCCAGTATCACCAGCCCAAAAAAGGTGTTTAGTATCGCATAGAAGCTCTCGACAGCGGGATTTGTCGGTGGTTCCAGGCGGGAGAGCGCGAAAAAGAAGCCTGCGGTCAGCGGGCCACTCAAGGGAAGTTCATATTCGTCCAAACTTCGCCGCTCCTTTCTTCCTGTCGCCGCTGCGGTTTTGCGCCTTTCCTTGATCTCAACTCTACAGCAAAGCGACCACCCGCGCAAGGTTGATGTTATTCGCCTGACTGGCGCCCTGGCGCAGGCCCTGCTCAAGCGAGCCGTTCCTCAGTACCACCTGAGCGAGTTCCGCGCCTGGCTCGCAGAAGTGCACGCCTTTCTGGCGCAGCACCAAGAGTGAACTCCGAGAGAGAGCAAGAGGCAGTCCCGCGCTCCGGCCTACTTGCCCTGATGATGCGATACTACCCACGCACACCAGGCCCGCCCCCTCTGGCTCACTCCCAGGTATCGCGGCACCTGGTGGGCTTTTTTCTGTACATGGATCAGCAAGGTCAGCCCCTGTTTCCGAAGCAATGGGCCACGTTGGCGCGACAATGTGATCCAGCAGCAGCGCCTGGCGGGCTGGCAGGTGTTTCAGCCCACGATCCGGAGCTGCCTGGAGCAGGTCGAGGCGCTTGGTGGCGCGGCGCTGGCCGAGCAGCTGGCCGAGGCGATCCAGGGGGAACAGGATCACCCAATCGTGACCGCAGACCAGTTGTAGAATACTCCTTGACCTTATATCGTTTTTGATATACCATTTTTGATGTTCGGGGTACGAGAGTCATACCTAAATTGCAGGGGAGAGGACACCATGATAAAGCACCTTCCTGATCAGAATGAGGGTATGGTTGAGCATCTTCGCTTTCCAGAGTTGGGGGAGGCCCAGACCCGCAAGCGGCAGTTGCTGCGCCAACTTGCGGAAGAACGGGAGCGGCTAGGGCTTTCTCAGACTGAAATAGCAGCTCGCATGAAAACGTCCCAGGCTGCACTGGCACGGTTGGAGCGGGGAGATATTGACCCACGGTACACCACCCTAGAGCGATTTGCCGAGGCTGTTGGGAAAACACTGGAGTGGCGGCTGTGCTAACTGGAGAGGTCGGACAGAGACTCCTCGTAGCCACTCAGGGACGTTCGACTTCGTTGCCACAGCTGCTGAAATGCTCCAAAGAAGGCGTGTGCAGGAATCGAGACCAATTGAAAGATTAGATGGCCCAAGATGCGAGGCAGGGAGCTGGGCATTCAGGTAAGGAGCAAGTGGGTGATGCAGTACCTGGACTTTGATCTGGAGGTTGGTGCGGGCTTCGGGAGCACGTATCATGTCCTAGCTAAGTGCGAACCGATAGGGACGGCGGCTATAACCATGCGCATTCCCTTCAACGGCCTGGCGCTGAAAGACCACCTGAAAGATCTCCGGATTGCCCTCCTTCGCTCAGGTGAGCGGCGGCGCAAATTGCTCTCGCGCGAGGAGCGAGTGGTGCAAGAGTTCGGAGGAAGCCTTTTTGATGCACTCATTGCGGGGAACGTGCGCAGTCTCTACGATGCTGGCCGGAGGGAAGCTGCTTGCCAAGGGGTTGGGTTGCGATTGCGCATGTGCATTCAGGCACCCGAACTCGCTGTGGTGCCCTGGGAATATCTCTACGATGTGCGCCAAGAGAGCTATCTGTGCCTGTCAAAGCAGACTCCTCTGGTGCGCTATCTCAATCTTCCGCAAAGCACCCAGGCGCTTGCAGTGACACCCCCGCTGCGTATTCTGGGAATGGTTGCCAGCCCTAGCGACCTGGATACACTGGATCAACAGCCTGAACAAAGGCGTGTAAGTGAAGCGCTCAAAGACCTGATAGAGAAGCATCTCGTTGAACTGACCTGGCTCTCAGGACAGACCTGGCGTGATTTGCAGCGCGCGCTACGGCGAGGTGGGCCATAGCATGTCTTTCATTTTATTGGACACGGTGGCTTTGACGAGCGCAAACAGGAGGGCGTGATCGCCTTCGCTACCGAGGAGGGAACAACTCGCCTGTTGAGTGCTACACAGGTGGGCAACTTATTAGCTGATCACTCGCCCTTGCGGCTCGTGGTCCTTAATGCCTGCCAAGGAGCCACAAGTGATACGAGCGACCTCTTCTCAAGTACTGCTGCTACCCTGGCGAGACGGGGCATCCCAGCAGTATTGGCCATGCAAGAGGAGATTACCGACCGTTCTGCTCTTGAACTGACGCGCAGTTTTTATGAAGCGCTGGCAGATGGATTACCAGTTGATGCTGCGGTGGCTGATGCGCGTCAGGCGATCAATTTCGAAGGGAATAACTCGTTGGAGTGGGGCACCCCCGTCCTGTTTCTGTGCACGCCCACTGGTTTGCTCTTCGACCTCACTGAGCAGTCGCCTCCACCGAGGACACAATCTTCCCCTCAGACAGCTCGCCTGGAGCCATTTGTACCCCTGGAGAACGAAGACCTATGGCATCCGACCACATTCCCTCTTGTACAAGAGGCTGGGAAGATATCCTCCTCAAAGGCACCACAGCCTCCTGGTTGGGCGCATCTCCAAGAATTTCAGTCCTATAAAGCAGCCAAGGACGCTATGTCTGTCACTGCTGACTGGTGGTCATTCGCTCTCGAGAAGTGGCGTGTGTTGAATGTCAATAACAAATTTCTAGCGATGGTCATTACTGCTGCCGTTACGGATCACTCCGCAGGACCACCTCCTCCCACAGGTTCTGGCTGTTCACGTAGCTGGGCGGCTCTGGCGCGGAAACT
>Ga0209060_10000883_pt1 | contig 40770 bp, 35 predicted proteins | sample Coa_R1_8_FD_187155 | JGI IMG/M metagenome (GOLD analysis project Ga0209060, IMG submission 187155) | Surface soil microbial communities from Centralia Pennsylvania, which are recovering from an underground coalmine fire - Coalmine... | ecosystem: Environmental > Terrestrial > Soil >...
GATGGCTTGCTCAAGCCGCCACCGGTATCGCTGCCCGCCCCTGAGGAGGCGAAGAAGACGCGCGCCGCGTAACGATCAACTGAGGGTGCCGTGCTGGCGCCCGTACACCACTTGCGCGGACGTGGCCCGAGCGGTGGCTGCTTGCGCGGGAGCCAGACACGCTCGGTGTACTCGCGCACCGTGAGGGGTGCCGGCTGCGGCACCACCGACGCCGGCCGGAAGAGGGAGGCACGGTTGCCGTCCCTGAACCAGTACAAGTACTCGAACGTTCCGGCCCGCATCTCTTCCGACATGACGCGGGCCCGGGCTTCCAGCTTCTCTCGGTTCTTCGGGGTGTTCTTCAGGCGTGTGCCTTCCCAACTCCGCAGGCTCCCCCGCCGCGAGTCGCGCCAGAACAGCCGATACGCGAGGTAGCCGTGCCGGTTCACCTTCACGAAGCAGGCCACGTTCACGCGCCTCCCGGGGATCGGCGACCGCGCAGGCCCGCGATGATCAACGACCGGGCCAGGCTCGACGCCGAGACGTCCGCCTTCTTGGCGGCGGCATAGAGCGCCGTCATCTCCGATTCCTCAAGGAACACGCTCAACTGCGCGCGCCGCTTGAACACCGGCGGTCGACCCATGCGCTTGGCAACCACGACCATTACGCTATCTGTTGGTAGGGTAGAAAGTCAATGGAACGGTGCGCTGAGCGGCCGCGAGCCTTGGGAATATCCGGTCCATACGCGGCGCCCGGCCCGATGGGTGTCGCGTCCTCCTGCTCCAGCCACACCACCATGGCCGACCACCGGAACCGCGGCCCGATACCGCGCCGCGAGAACCAGTGTCGGCCGCGCTGCCACGTCCCGTCGTGCATCTTGTTGCGTACCGTTTTCGGTCGGAGCTTCAGGCGAGCTGCGACCTCAGCGACCGTCAGGTATTCGTCGGGGTGCGGTTCCGACGCGATACGCCGGTCCAATGGGGAGACCAGCACGACGTCCGTCGCGACGACCCCCGAACGGCGCCGCGCGTCGGTCACGACGGCGGCCTCAGACACGGGTAGCGACCTCCGACGCCGGCCACGCAGCAGTACGGCCGGCCCGGTCGTAGGCAGCGGAAGCGGCCTGATCGTCACGCTGCTGGAACAGCAGCCGGCCGTTGAGCTTTACGACGGGGATGCGGCGCTGGTAGGTCCACTGGTAGAGCGTGGCCGGCTTGATCGCCAGCATCGCCGCGGCCTCCCGGACGTCGAGGAGGCGGTGGGTGACGGCTTCGTTGTGCGCGGGCGCGGCAGCCCGCTTGGTCGAACGACCGGCTTCGTCCAAGGTACGCAACTACGCCTCCGCCGACGCAGCGCCCGCGAACTGTGGGGTGCCGTGCGCCTCGGCCTTCAGGTGTTCGGCCAACTTGCAGGCCAAGTCCCCGTGGCCCATTCCCACTGGGTCGCTCCGGGCATCCGCGGCAGTGAAGGGACGAAGCAGCCCGTTCTCCTCGACGACGGTCCCCAGCCCCGGCTCGTCGGTGACGGACGTCGGGACGGAAGCCGACTGCGGTGGCGTAGTCGGCGTCGGGGGCTTCTCCTTCGCATATCTCTCAAGTATGCACGAGTCGTCCCCGAGGTTCGGAGCGTCGGGCGCGCTCTCGCCGGTCGGCGGCGTGGCCGACCCGACGATGGTAGTTCGCGAAGACAGATCACCGCCGGTCCCCGTCCGCCGGATCGAGATAAGCCGTCTGGAGTTCGAGCCGTTGCTCTTCCCGAACTCGATCGCGATCCCTATCCTGCGGAGGTTCGCGGCGAGACGTCTCAGGACACCGCTCAGAGCACGCGGGCTCTTCGGCCACGCGTGCTCCTTGAGGACAGCGTCCGGCGCATACTTCTTCAGCTGATCGAGCAGGGTGCGCGCCGTATCCGAGAACTGGCCCTGCGACACCTCGACCAGGGTACGCAGGGAGCCGGTGACCGGGCTCGCGTCGAGCGCGAGGTCGTTCGCGACCTCCTGGTTGTCCCGGTAGGCATCCATGAAGCTGCCGGCCGACCAGCCGAGCCGAGCCTCGGCCGCCGTGGCCCACATCGCGAAGTCGGCGAGCCGGGGGAGCCGACACATCTCGACCGTGGTGAGGTTCCGGAGCGCGGACACGACGGCGTCGAGGAGCGCGCCAAGGATCGCAGGATGGTGCGCCTGGAACGCGCGCCAGAATCCCTGCTCCGTCTGCCGGTGGTCCTCCGGGATCGACGGGAGGTAGGTCACGAGTGAGCGGTCGAGGAGATCCTCGCGCGAGGCCAGCTCCTGGATGCCCGTCAGGATGACGGGACGCTGCGCCTCGAACAGGACCTCGTCAGCGTCGGAGTACAGCTCGCGGGTGCTGAAGCCCCCGCCGGTCGCGAGCCGGCAGAGCGCATCGGAGAGCCACGGCTCGATTCGCGACAGGTTGTCGAGCGCAATGACCCACCCGTTGTTCGCGGCGATCATGAGGTCGCGCGCCGAGCGGGGCTCCGACCGAAGCGGCGCGCTGTTCGGGTCGATGCACGCCCGAAGCACGCGCGCCGTCGTGCTCTTCGCGGCCCCATGCTCCCCGTGCAGAGGGAGCACCGGGTAGGGGCCAGTCGGTCGGAAGGCGGCCAGGAGCCACGCTACGATCAGGCGCCAGCTCGCCTCGTCGTCGATGTTGATGAAGGGGCGCAGTAGATCGACCGAGCCGCCGAGGACCGGCGTCGGGAGCGCCAGCATCCCGCGCTGGGGCCGGCGGAACCGAACGTGTCGGTTGGTCGTCACCTCCCAGCGGTCGGCGGTGATCTTCACGAGCTCCCAGCGGTCGTTCGCGAGGTCGAGGTACAGTGCCCCGTCCTGCTGCGCGACCCGGAGGAAGACGGCGGACTCGGGGCCGTCGTAGAGGGCCCTTCCTTCCAGGACCGTGATGGCATCCTGCACCGCCTGGTTGCCCGCTACCGTCCCCGTCTCTTCGTGGAAGCGCCTGGCGAGCCACCGCCGGAACGCCTTGTTCTTCACCGGCCAGGTCTCCCAGTGGTCAGCCACCGGAACGCTCGCGTAGGCCTCGTGCTCCGCGGTGTGGAAGAACTCGGCGGCCATCGCGGCGCTGATCAAGCGGGTGGCCTGAGACGGGCCACTCCCGCCGCTATTCCGCGAGGCAGGAGCCGCCTGCGCCTGGCGCAGCCGCAGCCATTCGACGAGCTTCGCCACGACCTTGTCGCCGAGCAGATCTGCCAGAGTCGGTCTGCCCGTGACGTTCTTGCCGCTCGCCAACGCCTTCGCTGTCGCCCGCACGTCGTCGCCACGACTGGTCCACTCCTCGTCGCCCGCGATCCGAGCAGCAGTGGCCACAAGGGTCACGGCGGGCTCTTCCTCGAGGCCCCCCCGCAGGAGGAGCCCTGCCAGGGCGTTCGCGATGCCGTGCCGGCTGCCGGCCCGATTGGGCCAGTGGCGGGCCAAGAGCGCGCAGGCCGCGACGAAGGCAACCTGTACGCGCAGCACGTTGCCGTCGATGACTGTGGGCTCGTTGTCGACGTCGAAGGTGATCGGCTCCCCGCTCGGATGCACGCTGCCCGGCCAGATCGTCTGCGTGCCGGTGCTCCGCAGCTCGATGAGCATCGCCTTCTCGCCGTCCACGTCCTTGAACTGCACGGTCTCGACGAGCGGCGTCGTGATGTAGCACCAGTGCGAGCCCCGGTTGCTCGCGCGGCCGAAGATGAGCCGGGTGGCGGGCAGGAAGGTCGCCGCGGCGGCGAGGGCCTCCTGGCTGTCGATGTCCACGTCCACGAGCCCGCCGCTCGGCGTCCCGTTCATGACCCCCACGTTCGCCTCATCGCGGAAGTAGCTCGGGAGGTCGGCCTCGGTGAGCTGCAGCTTCGTCCAGTCCTTCAGCACGGGGCCCTTCGTCTTGGGCGGGATAGGGACGACGGCCCATCCCGCCGCGCGGTATCGCATCGCCGCGGTGAGTGCCGGGTTGTTCACGGCGTGGGCACCTCATCGAGCAGGCTGTTCGCCTGATCGGCCGAGAAGCCAAGCGCCTGCGCCAGGCGGCGCAGCTCGCGCTCGTAGGGCGTCGCCCGCCTCGCCTCGAACTTGCTGATCAGCGCCTGATCAAGACGCGCCCGTCGGGCGACCTCCGCCTTGCTCCAGCCCCGCTTCATCCGTTCGTCTGTCAGCCGCAACATCGAGCCTCCTTGATCTTGAACTCGCCCTGAGGATATATCACGCCACTTGTGGTGATCATGGACTCTACATGCTCACTACACACAAGCCTGCGATGCCTAACCCACTGTACGAGGCCAGTGGCCCGTGGTGGCGCTTCGAGCGGTACGAGATCCACGGTGGCTACATCCGCCCCGCTCCCGGGGCGCGTCTCCGCGAATACGATCCATGGGAGCAGTATCTCAAGACGCGCAGACGAGGTGGCGGCTTTCTCGATCCGCCCTACCAGTCCCTGATCGGGTTGCTCGAGAACGTGAAGGGCAAGTTGGCGATGGACGGTGCGGGGCGGCCGAGGGCGAGCCTGTCGCCGGAGAGCGCGGCGAGCATCGGCGGATGGTGCTCCGAGCACGGCCTCCTCGGTGTGCTCACCCACCAGATTCACCTCGTGGCGCTCGCTCCTCGTTGGACCCAGTTCCCGGGCGACGCCGACGCGGTCTGCCCGAGCCAGGTCGTCCACGTACGAGCGAACTATGCGTCGTGCCCATTCCGGACCGAGGAGAACGCCTCGGGATCGCTCGTCACGGAGAGCGTCCGAAAGCGGGCAGGCGACCTGCTCTTGGCTGCTGATCGCCCATCGGATTCGGTACCCCCAGGCGTCTTTCTGAACGACCTAACGACGGCGCGGTGGCGGCAGGAGCCGTTCGGGCCGACGTGGGCGCGGTTCTTCCCCGGCGTGCCCACGAGCGAGCGCGAGACGCATGCGTACCCGACGCCGCTGACGAAGGCGTTCTGGGCACAGTACGCGGAGCCCGTCGGTGACTTCCTGCAGGCGGCGACTATGTTCCGCGACGTCGTGAGCCGGCTGGCGGGCGGTGGGCGCAGCATGTCCAGGAAGGGCCGCGCTGCAGAGCTACACCGCGGGCTGGAAACGTTGCACGGAGTCGTGGCGCCAGTGAGCCCCGCGCTCGCGATCAGCGCAGACGGGCATCTTCAACAACGCTGGGTCGGCCCCTCTCTTCTCTCCGCGTTTGCGATGATGGTGGTGGCAGACCTCGGGGGGAAGTACCGGATCTACGTCTGCGATGCCTGCAACAGGCCGTTCCCATCGGGCGCGTATCAGGCCCGCTATTGCTCGTTGCGTTGCCGCGGGCGGCTGCAGATGCAGCGGTACAGGAAGGGGATTCGGGAGAGGCGAGCAGCGCAGTCGAAACGAAAGGCTCCGCGCCCCCGTCCTCGATCTGCCTCGACGCCGGGTGCAGGCCCACACGGGGGGCGGTGATGGACGGCGACGGTTGAGCGAACCCGAGCGCCGGTTGTGCGGCGCAAGGGAAAGCTCGCCAACCCCGCGGTTGTTCGGCGCGAGCGACGATTGCGACGGTTGCGACGGATTCCCCGGGCACTCCTCCTGGCCGGTCAGTGACACGAGGGGGGCGTGTCCCCCCTCCGTATACCTCTTCGCGCTCAAGTCCGGGAAGACCGACGCTATCGACGCTAGCGTCGCACCGCGCGGAGAGTTGCGTGCTTGCCCCCCCGCGCTAGCGACGCACGACCGACGCGCTGACCGTCGCTATCGCGAGGCATGCTCCACGCGCGGGCGTCGCCCGCGGCGTCGACACTCACGGTCCTTCAGTTCTCGGCGGTCAGGGCCGCGCGCGCATTGAGCCGCTGGCGTTCAGGCCGCAGCCAGTCGGTCGCATGCGCCGATCAGCTCGGCCAGGCCGTCCGCCAGCATCGACGTTGGCGCGCCCCAGCGCAGCGCGCCCAGCATTCCGGTGCGCAGTGCCTGGCGGCGGCACGGGAGCGCCAGCGCAGCCTCAAGGCCCGCACGCCCTGGCAGCGTCAACGACCGCACGTGCCGGGTGGAGTCGTTCAGCACAATGGCGGGGACGGTGTGCCGCCAGCACCCCGCTTCGAGGCGCTCGAGCTCGGCCGCGGGCGCGCGCGCAACCACCCGCAGCCGCGGCTCAGCACGCTCGACGTCCAGGACGCCGCGCGCGTCGAGCACGCCGGCCAGGTGTCGATGGACCTCGAGAAGCGCGGAAATCTGATCGGCGTGTCGGGCTGGGCCTGACTTGAGGCGTCCCTTCCGACCCGGGCACCGACTGCGGTAGAGCACGCGGCTGCTGGTCCCCGAAACGAGCGAGGGCCCGGAGCGGACACTCCGAGCCCTCTGGCCGCAGCGTCGAGGGACGCGTCACAGCCGCGTCTCTCATCGCATGACGTTCCGCGTGCGTCCACTCCGCCGGGTGCCGGCGCGAGGGACGCGTGGAATCGCTGCGGTTCGTGGTCTGCGGCCGGCGGGAATGTGCGCAGGTCTTCTTCCTCTGCACGCACTGTGACCGGGGCCAGCGCTACTGCAGCCGGCGCTGTGCGACGGTCGCCCGGCGGACGACCCTGCGGGCCGCGGGCGCGCGCTATCAGCGCAGCCGAACCGGTCGCCGCCGCCACGCCGCGCGCCAGCACCGCTACCGCGGGCGCCGCCGGGTGGCGGAGAAAGTGACGCATCCCCCTCCCCGACGGGGCGGTCGCTCGGGCATCGTGCGCCGCACGCCGGGCCGGGACGATCCCGGCGGCGAGGAGGTGGAGGATGCGACCATTGGGGATGGGGATCGTCCCGGGTCCGGTGATGACCCGGGTCTTGCTGCTCGACGGCCCGCACACGCTTCTGCAGGCGCGGCTGCCGCACGGCCCGTGCCATCCGCGCGCGGTGCCGTCGCTCGCCGAAGCGCTGGCGCTCTGGGCGGGGCGGCCCCTCCGCGTTGCGCTCGCTGTGGACGGCCCGGGCGCTTTCTGCGTCACGAGACCCTGGCGCGACACCTTCGACGCCCTCAGCCGCTCGCTCCTCGTCGACATCCGCTGCGTCGCCCATGACGCCGTGCCGGGCGAGCCGGGGCCGGGCGACGGCCTCGGGGAGTTCGACGACCTCCGCGCCCTCATCCGCCGCACGGTGGCGCGATGATTCCGCTCGAGGTGCAGGCCCGCATCCGGCGGCTCTACTACGCCGAGCACTGGACGATCGGGACGATTGCCGCCGCGCTCGGGGTCCACCACGCCACGGTCGCCCGCGTGGTCGGCACCGAGCGGCTCGGGCGCCCGATCGGGCTCGTGCGGCCCTCCGCGCTCGACCCGTACAAAGCCGTCCTCGCCGACGTGCTCGCGCAGTATCCCCGGCTGCGCGCGACCCGGCTGCACGCCATGCTCCGGGCCCGTGGCTATCCCGGCGGCGTCATCACGGTCCGCCGCTACGTCCGCACGATCCGGCCGGCGGCCCGCGCCGAGGCGTACCTCCGCCTCCAGACCCTCCCCGGCGAGCAGGGACAGGTCGACTGGGGGCACTTCGGCGTCGTGCAGGTCGGCCATGCCCGCCGGCCGCTCGTCTGCTTCGTGCTCGTGCTGTCGTGGTCCCGCGCCCTCTATGCGCGCTTCGCCCTCGACCAGTCGCTCGAGAGCTTCCTGCGGGGCCACGTCGAGGCCTTCGCGGCGCTCGGGGGCGTGCCCCGGGCGCTCCTGTACGACAATTTGAAAAGCGCCGTCCTCGAGCGCCAGGGCGACCACATTCGGTTCCACCCGCGCCTCCTCGACCTCGCCGGCCACTACCACTTCGCCCCGAAACCGTGCGCGCCGTACCGCGGCAACGAGAAAGGGAAGGTCGAGCGCACGATTCAGTACCTCCGCCACTCGTTTTTCGCGGCGCGGCGCTTCACGACGCTCGCCGACCTCAACGCCCAGCTCGCCCACTGGATCGCCGAGACGGCGCACGCGCGGCCCGTGCCCGGCGACGCGGCCGGCCGCCGCGTGCGCGAGGCGCTGGAGGAGGAGCGGCCGCGCCTGCTGCCGCTGCCGGCCCATCCCTTCCCCTGCACGCTCCTGCGGCCGGTCGTCTCCGGGAAGACGCCATATGTCCGCTTCGACGGCAACGACTACTCGATCCCGCACCCCCTCGTGCGGAAACCCCTCACGCTCGTCGCCGACGAGCACACGGTCCGGGTGCTCGAGGGGACGATCGAGGTCGCCCGGCACCGGCGGAGCTACGACCGCCGGCAGGTCGTCGAGGAGCCGGCGCACGTCGCCGCGCTCGCGGCGGCGAAACGCGCCGCCCACGAGCTGCGGGGCCGCGACCTCCTGCGCAATGCCTGCCCGCACGCCGCCGCGCTCCTCGACACGCTCGCGGCCCGCGGGGAACCCCTGGCCGCTCACACCCGGCGCCTCCTGCAACTCCGCGCCCGCTACGGCGCCGCCGCGCTCGACACGGCGATCGCCGAGGTCCTCGCCCGGGGCGCCGCCAGCGCGGCCGCCGTCGCCCACGTCCTCGACCAGCGCACCCGGGCCCGGGGCGTGCCGCCCCCGCTCGCGACGGTGCTCCCCGACGATCCGCGCGTCCGCGACGTCCAGCTCACGCCGCACGCGCTCACTCCCTACGACGCGCTCTGTGTCCCGGAGGACGACGATGACGATGACGATGCCCCTCGCTGACCAGCTCACCACGCTCGGGCTCCGTGCCACCGCGGCCGGCCTCGACGATCTCGTCGCCCGCGCGACCAAGCAGCGCTGGAGTCCGACGCCGCTCCTCGAACAGCTCGCGACCGCCGAGCAGGAGGACCGCGCCCGCCGCGGCCTCGAACGCCGCCTGGCCCGCGCGCGGCTCGGCCGCTTCAAGCCCATGGCCGACTTCGACTGGGCGTGGCCGAAACGGATCGACCGCGAGGCCGTCGAGGCCGCCCTCCGCCTCGACTTCCTCGCTGAGGCCCGCAACGTCGTCCTCATCGCCAACCAGGGCCTCGGCAAGACCATGATCGCCCAGAACATCGGCCATCAGGCCGTGCTCGCCGGCCACTCCGTCCGCTTCGTCACCGCGAGCCAGCTCCTCCTCGACCTCGCCGCCCAGGACTCGGCGCGGGCGCTCGACCGCCGCCTCCGCCATTACGGCACCCGCACGAGTCTCTTGATCATCGACGAGATCGGCTACCTCTCCTACGACAGCCGCAACGCCGATCTCCTCTTCCAGGTGATCAGCCGCCGCCACGAGAAGAAGAGTCTCGTCCTCACGACAAACCTGGCCTTCAGCGACTGGCCCACGATCTTCCCGAACGCCGGCTCCGCGATCGCGCTCATCGATCGCATCGTCCACCACGCCGACATCATCGCCCTCGAAGGCGAGAGCTATCGCCGGCGGGTCGCCGAGCAGACGCTCACGAAGCGGCGAGCCTCCAGGGGCTGACCGAATGCCGGTCCAAATTCCCGCGCTTCCTCAGGTCCGCCAACACGTTCGTCGGTCCTTCGCGGACACCACGGCGGCCCACAGCAGGACGGCCGGCAGCAACCCCCACGCAGGCACACGCCGCCGCTTGACCTTGGCATCCGGCCCCGGGACCATGAAGGGCCAAGCTACGGGCAGGCGAATTTCTGCACGCGGCCAATAAATTCTACGACGTAGACGCTGCCGCTCCCATCTACGGCAATACCTTGAGGGTTGCTGAACCCACCGTCTCCGATGCCGCGCCGTCCCCATGTGGTGAGCAACGTTCCGTCGCTGCCGAACTTCTCGATGCACCCTCCGCCGTCGACCACGTAGACGTTCTCGCGTCCGTCGGCGGCAACGCCTTTCGGCTCGCTAACGGTCCGGTCCCGGCAGGGGGGCAACGTCACGGTGCGGAGAAACGCGCCCTTGTCGGTAAACACCTGGAGGCGGGACGGATGCCGATCGATGACGTACACCAATTCACGGCTATCCACGGCAATCCGCCAGGGGTCGCTAAGCTCGCCATCCCCACTGCCACGGTGCCCCCACGCAAGGAGAAAGGTGCCATCGCCCGTGAACTTCTGAATGCGAAAATTACCGCGATCGATGATGTAAACTCCGCCCCCATGATCCACAGCGACACCCGCAGGCCCTTTGAATTCGCCGTTGCCGCCGGCGAATTCTCCCCACGCTGTCACGAACTGGCCATTACTGTCGTACTTCTGAACCTGTGCTGTGTCGGTCACATAGACGTTGCCCTGATCATCGGCAGCGATGGCCAACGGTTCAAAAGGACGCGTGGTACCCCCCGCTGGCTCTTCTCGCGCTGGACCTCCGTTCCTCCTCCCGGATGTGCGCCACGCTAGCAGGAAGCTCCCGTCGCTGGTAAACTTCTGGATGCGACGATTGGCCGTGTCGGCCACGAATACCTGCCCACTTGTGTCAGCGGCGATACCCAAAGGAGCGCCGAACTGGCCATCACTCCTTCCTTCGCTGCCCCACTTTGTGAGCAGTGTCGGACACCCGTCGAGCGCAGGGACGCTCCTCTCGATCGCGCTAGGAGCTTTCATGCCACAATCCAGAAGGCGCACACCATCGATCCGCGCCCACATCGTGGTGTCCACGGCGATCAAGCCGGTTACGTCCTTGCGGCTCCAGACCCACTGCCCGTTCGGGAGCTTCTCGCGCACCTCTCGGGCCGGTTCTGCAGCGAGGTAGCGTCCGTCCGTCGACCAGCGGGGCTCCAGTGCATCAGCAATGACCTTCCTCGCTCTTGAGCCATCTGCGTTCATGACCCAGACGTCGTAGCTTTGCGCGAATCCATGGCTTGGGAACGGGAAAACACGGAGGCGCGTGAACGCGATGTGCTCGCCGTCCGGCGAAAAGGCCGGGTGATCGGCCGCGACCACCTTCAACAGGTGCCACTGCCCGTCGTGCACCCCGATTCGCCAGAGCCCCTCTTGCCATGCACCATTCCTTTTGACCCGGGCACCAAGCACGACGGCGTCACCGGAGGGCGCAAGCGTCGGTCGTGTTTCAGAGGACGCGGAACCGCCGTCGGGACCAGGGAGCACCGTGGTCTGAGCGGTTATACTATTCGTAAGCGAAACCTGCCCCGTCGGCCTGACGAGGACCACGCGGTCTGTACCAGCCTGCTGCGGGTCGAGGAGGCAAGGCCGCGCCGCATGCGGTGGTGCACCGGTGCGACCGAGCCCAGACGCCAGACTAAGCCCGACAATGGCGATCGCGGTCTGGATCTTCATGGTTCGGTGCTTCCTGTCGGTAAGGAGGAGGACATCGCCATCAGGGCATCTGGTGACCTGCCCCCCGTTTCCGTCCGCTTATTCTGCTAGTCCGATCTCCGTGGCGTACTCGGTTGGGGTGCGGTCCCCGAGCGCGCTGTGGGGCCGCACCGTGTTGTAGTCCACGCGGTATGCCGCGATCTTGGTGCGCGCGTCCAGGAGATCGAGGAATACCGCTTCGTTGAGACACTCGTCGCGGAACTTGCCGTTGAAGGATTCGACGTAGGCGTTGTCGACGGGTTGGCCTGGCCGGATGAAGTGCAGCGTGACGTCGCGCTCGTACGCCCACTGGTCGAGGGCCCGGCTGGTGAACTCGGGCCCGTTGTCGACGACGATCGTCTGGGGGAGTGGGCGTGTCACGGCGAGGCGGTCGAGCTCGCGGGTGATGCGGACGCCGGAGATGCCGTGGTCGACGACGATGGCCGGGCCCTCGCGGCTCCCGTCCTCGACGATGTTGAGCGTGCGGAACGGCCGCCCGGTCGCGAGCGTGTCCGTCGTGACGTCCATCGCCCACCGGACGTTCGCCTGCGTCGGGGCGGGCACCGGGCGGCGCGCACCCGCCGCGAGGCGCGTGCGCTTCTTGCGCCGCACGGCGAGTCGCCGATACCCGTCGCGCGGCCGGCGGGCTGCCGGCGCCCGCCGAGGCTCCCCGATCGGGTCGTCGCCGCGCACGCGGACGTAGCGCACCCTCGACCGCGCTGCCCCCAGCGCGGGACACGCTCGACGCTGGCGCACGTCGAACCCGTCCTGCACGACGCCCACGACGTGACGGCGCGCCATGGGCGTCACCACTTTCGGGACACGACCGCTTTGAGCATCTGATTGTCGAGCGTGAGATCGGCGACGAGCGTCTTTAGATGTAGAAGTCGGTACCTGATCTGACATGTGAATCGTCCGGTCCTCGGTGTCGGGTTCACGGTCGTGTCCGCTCCCGCTCACGCGGCGAGCATCTTCTCCTTCGCGAGCGGCACGGTGTCGAGGAAGGTGCGCATCGGCGTCTTCCCATAACACCACCGGCCCTGGTGTGTCCGCTGCTCATTGTACTCCCGCAGCCACGCATCGAGGTCCGCCTGCAGTTCCTCGAGCGAGTGGTAGAGCTTCTTGCGGAAGGCGACCCGGTAGAACTCGTTCAGGACCGTCTTGTTGAAGCGCTCGCAGATGCCGGTCGTCTGCGGGTGCTTCGTCTTCGTCCGCGTGTGGTCGATGTTCTCGACGGCCAGGTAGAGCTCGTACTCGTGGCGATCGGGCTGCCCGCAGTACTCCGTGCCCCGATCGGTGAGCACGCGGCTCAGCGGGATCCCGTGCTCCTCGAAGAAGGGCACCACGCGGTCGTTCAAGAGATCGGCCGCCGTCAGCGGCGTCTTGCGATCGTAGAGCTTCGCGAAGCCGACCTTGCTGTACGTGTCGATGAAGGTCTGCTGGTAGATGCGGCCCACGCCCTTCAACGTCCCGACGTAGAAGGTGTCTTGCGCGCCGCAGTAGCCGGGACACTCGCTCTCGAACTCCCCGTGCGCTTCCTTGTCGGCCTTCGCCTTCTCCAGCGCCGCCACCTGCGCCTCCGTGAGGATGCGCCCCTCCTGCGCCCCCTTCGCCTCGAGCGCCTTCAGTCGCTTCTTGGTCGTCTCCAGGTCGTGCCGGACCCACACACACCGCACGCCCGCCGGCGAGATCGTCAGCCCCCGCTTCGCCAGCTCGTTCGCCACCCGCACCTGGCCCCACGTCGGCTCCTCGATCGCCAGTGTGACGACGGCCGCCTCGACCTCCGGCGCGACCCGGTTCTTCAGGACGGGCTGCCGCTTCGACAGCTCCTGCAGCGCCGCCTCGCCGCCCTGCTCGTACAGCTCCTTGAACCGGTAGAAGCTGTCGCGACTGTAGCCCATGACCTTGCAGGCCTGGGAGACATTGCCGAGCTGCTTCGCCAACTCCAGCAGCCCGACCTTCACCTTAATGATCTTCTGGTCTTTGCTCATCCTCGGCTCCTCCTTCGCTTCCCCCGCTCATCGCGGGCAAGGACACCGAGGACCGTGTAGCACATTGTCAGGTCAGGTCTGAGCACTTCCACTTTTTAGACGCCGATTCTCGTCCGCGAGCGCTCGCAGCTTCCGCGCGTCGGTCACGTCCATGCCGCCGTACTTGGCGCGCCAGCGGTAGAACGTGTGCTCGCTCACCCCGTGCTTGCGGCACAGGTCGCCGACCTTCTGCGATGATCTGCTCGTCGCTAAGCCGAGTCTTCCGCATCCGTCCCTCCCCGCCACGGGGGAAGGACTAGCATTTTGCGTGGACCAGTTCGCGGGGGGCAGGTCACCTCGCCATCACCCCCCCTCCGCTGAGACGTTGGACGACGCTGTGCCAGAGCGCGTGACCATCCCACCGTCCATTGAGCCCGACCGTGAGATCCCCACCAGGACAAGCACTTCTCGCAGAACGGAGACAGCGTCCCCGGCGGGATTCGAACCCACGTTACCGGCGTGAAAGGCCGGTGTCCTAGGCCAGACTAGACGACGGGGACCGCGGCGGGCCGCGCCTCGCGGTAGTACACTCGTCCAGGCCAGTCAAACCGCGGGTGCGCTTGCGAGGGTCGGCGCTCCTGGTGTTGACTGCCGCCCGCTGCGATGGAGATCCGCTTCAGCCCCGCCGAGGAGGCGTTCCGCGCCGAGGCGCGCGCCTGGATCGAGGCCAACAAGCCGCGGGGGCCGCGGCCCGACGACCTGCGCGCGCGGCGCGCGTACGACTGCGCCTGGCAGCGGGCGATGTACGAGGCAGGCTGGGCGGGCATCGCGTGGCCCAAGGAGTACGGCGGGCGCGGCGCGACGCTCATGGAGCAGCTCGTCTGGTTCGAGGAGTACGCGCGCGCGGGCGCACCCGACCTTTCGACGCTGTTCGTCGGCTTGAACCACGCCGGCCCGACGCTGATCGCGTGCGGCAGCGCCGAGCAGAAGGCCTACCACCTGCCGCGCATCCTCCGCGGCGACGTCGTCTGGTGCCAGGGCTTCTCCGAGCCCAACGCGGGCTCCGACTTGGCGGCGCTCCAGACGCGCGCGGTGATCGACGGCGATCACCTCGTGGTGACCGGACAGAAGATCTGGACGAGCTTCGGGCACGTCGCCGAGTTCCAGGAGCTGCTGGTACGCACCGATCCCGAGGCGCCCAAGCACAAGGGCATCACCTGGGTGATCTGCGAGATGGGCCTCCCCGGCATGGAGATCCGGCCGATCAAGACGCTCGCCGGCAACAGCGACTTCTGCGAGGTGTTCTACGACGGTGTGCGCATCCCGCTCGGGAACGTCGTCGGGCGGCTGAACGACGGCTGGCGCGTGGCGATGGCGACGCTCAGCTTCGAGCGCGGCACGGCGTTCATCCCCGAGCAGGTTCGCCTCGCGCGCCGCGTGGAGGAGCTGGCCGAGCTGGCGCGCACGGTGCCGGGGCCGCGCGGCCAGGCGCGCGCCATCGACGACGACGAGGTCGCGCGCCGGCTGGCGACCTTCCGCGCCGAAGTGGCGGCGATGCGCGCGATGACCTACCGCAGCCTGAGCCTCGCCGCGCGCACGGGCGTGCCCGGCGCCGAGGCGTCGCTCATCCGGCTCTTCTTCTCCGAGCTGGTCCAGCGCATCGACGCGCTCGCCATGGAGCTGCTCGCGGGCGCCGGGATCGCCGGCGACGGCCCCGCCGGCGAGTGGCCGGAGCGCTACTTGACCGGTCTCTCCCAGACGATCGGCGGCGGCACCAAGGAGATCCAGCGCAACATCATCGGCGAGCGCCTCCTGGGGCTCCCACGATGACGCCGGCGGCCGGCCCCCGAGATCCATGGACCTGACGCTCTCGCCCGAGCAGGAGGCCATCCGCGACGCCATCCGCGGCGTGCTCATGGAGCGCTCGCCGCTGACGCGCGTGCGCGCCGTGGTCGCTGCGGAGCCGGGAATCGACCCCGACCTCTGGCGGGTCGCCGGCGAGCTCAGCTGGCTCGGGCTCGCCGCACCGGAGGCGGCCGGCGGCGCGGGCTACGGGCTGCCCGAGGCGATGCTCCTCTTCTTCGAGCTCGGCCGCACGCTCGCGCCCGGGCCGTGGCTCGGGACGGTGCTCGCCGCCGAGCTCGGGGCACCGGACGCGGCGGCGGAGGTGCTCGCGGGCAGGTGTCGGGTCGCGGTGATCGACGATCCGGCCGACCGGCTCGGCGCGGGGGTGCGCCTCGAGGGCGAGGCGCGGCACGTTTCCGACGCGGGCGCGGCGGACGCGCTCCTCGTGCTCGGCGCGCGCGCGGTGCGCTGGTGTCCGGCGCGGGCGGCGGGCGTCGCCGTCGACCCGGCGCCGAGCCTCGATCCGACGCGGCGCCTCGCGCGGGTGACCTTCGCGGGCGCGGCGGCCGTGGGGCTCGACGCCGACGCGGCGCGGCTGCGGCTGGCGGCGACCGTGCTCGTGGCGGCCGAGGCGGTCGGCGTCGCGGAGCGCGCGCTCGAGCTGTCGGTCGAGTACGGCAAGGTCCGCCAGCAGTTCGGCCGTCCGATCGGCTCGTTCCAGGCGATCAAGCACCGCTGCGCCGACATGGCGGTGCGCGCCGAGGCGGCGCGCTCGCTCACCGTCTACGCCGCGGTCGCGGTGCGTGACGGCGAGCCCGACGCGGCCGTCGCCGTTCACGGCGCCAAGGCGCTCGCCGGGCGCGCGGCGCTCGCCAACGCGACCGACAACGTCCAGAACCACGGCGGCATGGGCTACACGTGGGAGGCCGACGCGCACCTCTACCTCAAGCGCGCGCACCTCCTCGAGCAGACGTTCGGCCCGCGTGCCGCGCACCTCGACGCGCTCGCCGCGCCGTGGCGCGCGGCCTGACGCGCGGTCTGCTACACGGGGACGATGCTCCCGGAGGGTGCGGTGGAGGCGGCGCCGCGCGGGCTCCGCGCGCGGCTGGGGGCGGGATTCCCCGCGCTGCGCCACGCCTACTTCCGCCGCTACATGGCCGGCCAGGGCATCTCGCTCGTCGGCTTCTGGATGCAGGCGGTGGCGCAGAGCTGGCTCGTCTATCGGCTCTCGGCCTCGGCGTTCGCGCTCGGGGTGGTGGCGAGCGCGGCCTACCTGCCGGTGCTCTGCCTCGCGCCCGTGGCCGGCGTCATCGCCGATCGGATCGACCGGCATCGGCTGATTGTCGTCACGCAGACGCTCGCCATGCTGCTCGCGCTCGGGCTCGGCACGTTGGTGGCGCTCGAGGTGGCCACGGTGCCGATCGTCGCCTGCTTCGCCTTCGGGCTCGGTGTCGTCGGCGCCTTCGACCTCCCGACCCGCCAGGCGTTCCTCGTGCAGATGGTCGGGGCGCGGGATCTCCCGAGCGCGATTGCGATGAACGCCTCGGTGTTCAACGCCGCGCGGGTGATCGGCCCGGCGCTCGCGGGCGGGCTGGTGGCGTCCGTCGGCGAGGCCCCGTGCTTCTTCTTGAACGCGGCGAGCTACCTCGCCGTCATCTGGGCGCTGCTCACGATGCGCTTCGCGCGTGTGGCGGCCCGGGGCGCCGCCGCGCCGCGGCGGGGCGAGCTGCGCTCGGGGGTGCGCTACGTGCGGGCGCATCCCCCGCTCGGCGCGCTGCTGCTGGCGCTCGGCGTGGTCTCGGGGCTCGCGCTCCAGTTCGGCGTGCTGATGCCGGTCGTGGCCCAGCGCCTGTTCGGCTCGGGCGCGACCGGCTACGGCATGCTCCTCACCGCGGTCGGCGTCGGCGCGGTGCTCTCGGCCTTGCAGCTCGCCTCGCGCCATCACGACGCGGCCGAGCACCGCCGCAACCTCCTGCTCGGGCTCGTCGCCTTCGGCGTCGGGCTCCTCGGCCTCGCGGTGAGCCCGCGGCTCGAGGTGGCGCTCGCGTGCAACGTCGTGGCGGGCCTCGGCATGATCCGCTTCACCGCGACCACCAACACGCTGCTCCAGCTCCTCGTCGACGACGGCTATCGCGGCCGGGTGATGGGCCTGCACACGGTGATGTTCATGGGGACGTCGCCTGCGGGAAGCCTGCTTCTCGGCGGGCTCGCGCAGCGCCTCGGCGCGGTGCCCGCGCTCGTGGTCTCGGGGAGCGCGCCGCTCGCGGCGGCCGTGTGGCTCGTGCCCCGGCTCTCGCCGGCAGCGCTCGAAGGGCGGGGGCTGCACGCGGGCGGCTGACGCCGCGTCGGGCTCGGCCGGCGTCGGCCTTGCCGGCACGGGGGCTGCTTGGTACGGGGAGCCATGACGTCCGTCGAGCTGCCCGACGACGGGGTTCCGGTCGGCGTGTCGGCAAGCCTCGTCGCGGTGGCGGCCGTCGGTCTCGTCTTCGGGCTCGCGACCGGGGTGCTCCTGTGGGCGAGCTACCCGCCCGCCAAGCACATGGCGTGGGTGCCCGCGGCGATCTCGATCGGGTCCGCGGCCACGATCGCGGGGGCGTACGCGCTGCTCGCGTTCTATCTCGAGCTGCGCGTCACCGCGGACTGGCTGGTTGCGGGCTGGCTGGTCGCGGTCCTGATTCTCGCGGGCGCCGCGGTGGCGAGCGAGACGCTCGCCTTGCTCCGCTTCCATGTCCCCTCGGCGATCGGCGTGAAGACGGGGGCCGTCGTCCGGCCGAACCGCCCCGCCTAGCGCGGTCGTCGGCGGCGTCGAGCTTGAAGCCCCGGGGAAAGTCGAGTAACCCTGCTCGGCGGGATCGCATGACGTTGGGGGGGTGGGCAGGCGCGGTGGTTGCGGGGCTGGCTGCGGCAGCGGCGCTCGGGAGCGCCGCCTGCGGCCGGCGAGTGCGCCCGTTCACGCCGTCGCCGAAGACCTTCCGTGTGTGCATCGAGGCGAGCCCGCGCCTCAACTGGTACGACGGGCGCGCCCACGCGCTCGCGTTGCGCTTCTTCCGGCTCGCCGACGGCGAGGCGTTCGACCAGGCCGACGCCGGTCGGCTGCTCGCCGACCCGGCCGCGCTCGCGGGCGCCGTCGGGGCACCGCTCGATCGCACCGTCTCGCCGGGGACGACGCTCTCCGTCGACATCCCCCGCAAGCCCGCGCTGGCGTTCGTCGGGCTCGTGGCGGCCTACGCCGCGGGGCCGCGCAAGCTGCGGCGCCCGGCCGCGCCCGAAGGCGACGCCCCGGCCCACGGCGGCGCGGGGTGCATCCGTCTCGGTGCCGACGCGATCGAGGCGCCGTAGCCTACTGGACGCCCGGTCCGAGCTGCAGCGCCATCGGATCCACGCCGAGGCTGCGGATCGCGCGCTCCCACATCTCCTCGGGCGGGGTCGCGAAGACGAGCCCCGGATCGGCGGGCACGGTGAGCCAGGCCGACTGCGCGATCTCCGCGTCGAGCTGGCCGGGTCCCCAGCCGGCGTAGCCGAGGAGCAGCCGGCAGCGCTCGCGTAGCAGCGGCGCGGGCTCGCCCTCGAGCAGGCGTCGGAGGATGTCGACCGAGGCGGTGAGGTGGAAGCCGTCGGCGATGCGCTCGCCCTTGCCCGCGCCGGGATCGTCCGCGAGCAGCAGGAAGCCGCGGTGCGGCTCGACCGGCCCGCCGGTCCACAGCATGAGGCCGCTGTCGCCGCTGAGCGGCGGATCGAGGGCGACGGCGTCGGAGGCGCGCACGTCCGTCGGGCGGTTGACGACGAAGCCGATCGCTCCGTGCGCGCCGTGCTCGCACAGCAGCACCACCGCGCGCGCGAAGTTCGGGTCCCGGAGCTGCGGCATCGCGAGCAGCAGCGAGGGGGCCAGCGCGTCCGCCATGGGCCGATGCTCACCGTGGGGCCGCGGTTTGTCAACTGCCGCGCGGCACGCAAGCTAGTCGGCCGCCACGCGATGGTCGAGCGGCGGATGACCGTGCCCGAGCGGCGGCGCGGCGGCGAGCGCGCGCGCGACGTAGCGCCTGGCGCGCGCGACCGCATCGGGCAGGGCGAGGCCGGCGGCGAGGGCGGCCGCGATCGCGGCCGAGAGCGTGCAGCCGGCGCCGTGCGCGGTCGGTGGCCCGACGCGCTCGCCGGCAAGCTCGCTGAGCGCGCCGCCGACGCAGAGCACGTCGCGCGGCGCACCGGGGAGGTGTCCGCCCGTGACGAGCGCGGCGCGCGCGCCCAAATCGACGCAGGCGCGCGCCGCGGCGCGCATCGTCTCCACGTCGTGCACCGGACGGCCGGTGAGCGCGGCGGCCTCGGCGAGGTTCGGCGTGACCAGCGTCGCCAGCGGCAGCAGCGCACGGCGGAGCGCGGGGAGCATGTCGGCGTCGGCGAGGGGCTGGCCCGTGCCGGCCACGGCGACCGGGTCGACGACCAGCGCCGGGACGGGCCGGGCGCGCAGGATCGCCGCGACGCGCTCGACGATCGCGGCCCGGCCGAGGAGACCGGTCTTGGCGGCCGCCACCGGCACGTCGTCGAGGACGGTCTCGAGCTGCAGGCCGACGAACTCGGGATCGACGGGCAGCACGCCGCGCACGCCTGCCGTGCTCTGCGCGGTGAGGGTCGTGATCACCGCCGCGCCGTAGACCCCGAAGGCGTGAAAGGTCTTGAGGTCCGCCTGCACGCCCGCGCCGCCGCTCGGGTCCGAGCCGGCGATCGAAAGGGCGACCTGCATAACCGCATACTCCGGGCGGGCGCCGCCGGCGTCAACGCCCGGCTCGCGGGGACGGAGCGGGTGCGCTATGCAGGCCGCGTGCCCCCCGAGCGGATCCGCCTCGACGTCTACCCGAGCGACGCCGAGGCGTTCGACGCCAGCGCCGAGCGCGCGGCCGAGGCGGTGCGCGCGGCGGTGGCGGCGCGCGGCCGCGCGGCCGTGGCGCTCTCGGGCGGTCGTGGCGGGCGGGGCGTGATGCTCGCGCTGGCCGCCCGCGGCGACCTCCCGTGGGAGCGGATCGACTGGTGGTGGGCCGACGAGCGCTGCGTGCCCGCCGACGACGCGCGCAGCAACGTGCGCCTCGCGCGCGAGAGCCTGCTCGAGCCGCGCGGCATCCCGGCCGCGCGCGTCCATCCGCCGCCGGTCGCGCTCGGCGAGCCCGAGCGCATCGCCGCCGACTACGCCGCCGCGCTCACCGTCGCGCTCGGCGATCCTCCGGTCCTCGACCTCGTGATGCTCGGCATGGGCGCCAACGCCCACGTCGCGTCGCTCATGCCCGGGAGCGCGGCGTTGCGGGCGACCGCCGCCGTCGCGGCCGTGCCCGCGGCGGAGGTTCGGAGCGACCCGCCCGTGGCGCGGATCACGCTCACGGTCCCCGTGCTGCGCGCGGCCCGCCGCGTGCTGGTGACCGCCACCGGCGCCGAGAAGGCGCGCGCGCTCGCCGAGGTGTTCACCGGCCCCGACGCCCCCGATCGGCTGCCGGCGCAGCTCGTGCGCCCCTCGGCGACGATCGCCTGGTGCGTCGACACCGCGGCGGCCGCTGAGCTCGTGCGGGCGGGGCGCCCGGCGGAGGAACCCTAGTACCGGCGGTGCCAGAGGAGGTCGATCGCGCTCGCGCCGCGCGTCGATGTCGAGACCTTGACCGAGAGCTGCGGGGCGAGCCCGTACTCGACGCCCACGACCTGCCCGAGGCGGGGGCCGAACTCCTGCGCGAGCGAGAGGAAGACGTCCTCGGCGACGTAGCGACCGACGCCGACCTGACCGGGCGTGGTCGTTCCCTGGGGGAGCGAGACGTCGAGCGCCTGTAGGCCGAGGGCGCTCGTGACCGAGGTCGCCAGCTCGGGCGCCGCGTAGCCCGACGAGAGCTGGATCGCGTGCTGGCGCAGCATCGCGTTCTCGCTCTGCCCGAGGGACTGCGTCGGGCGGCCGAAGAGCAGCACCGCGAGGATGTCGGCCTGCGACAGGGGCGGATCGGAGCTCAGCGTGAGTGTGGGCCGCTCGACCTCGCCGCCGACGTGCGCGCGCACGAAGTAGTCACCCGCGCGGTAGACCGCGCTCACGTCGAGCGTGGGGTGGGGCGGCGTCTCGCCGTGGAAGGCGATCCGCCCGTCCTCGAGCGCGAAGCGGCGCCCCTGGAAGACGTACGCCCCGCGCACGAGGCGGATCTCTCCCCGCAGGCGCAACGGGCCGTACGCCGCCTTCTCGATGTGCAGGCCGCCGCCGAGCTGGATGTCGGCGTCACTGCGGCGGATCCAGGCGTCGGGCCCGAGGCGCAGGTCGAGCCCGAGCGCGAGCGCCTCGGCCACGGCGAATGCCGGGCTCGGGGGCGGCTCCGGCGGCGGCGCGGCCTCGCCCACCACCTCGATCGTCGGGTCCGGCTCGAAGCTCGGCATGCTCCCCGGCAGCGCGGCGGGACGGAGGAGGAGGCGGTCGGCCTCGAGCCGCCCGCGCAGGACGGGCGCCGCCGGCGTTCCGGCGACGTCGACGCGGCCGCTCACCGCGGCCTCCACGTCGCCGCGGCGGACGGCGAGGAACCGTCTCGCGCGGAGCTCGAGGTCGAGGCCCACGGGCCGCCAGCCGGCGAGCGTGAGGCGGCCTCCGCCGGCCACCGAGCCCTCGCCCGCGCGCGCCTCGAGATCGGTGAGCGTCACGGCGCCGGGGCCGATGCTCGCGCGTATCCGTACGGCTTCCCACGGCACGCCGGTCGCCGCGAGCTCGATGCGCCCGCCGTCGAGCGCGGCGAAGCCACGCAGCGCGGGCGCGGCCGGCGTGCCCGACGCGTGGACCTCGGCGGCGAGGGTGCCTGCGGCCTCCCGCACCGTCCCCGGGGCGAGCACCCGGAGGAAGGCGAGATCGAGGCCGGCGGCGTGGAGATCGACGTCCGCGGAGACGCGACGCGGGTCGCACGCGGGGGCCGCCCAGGCGAGCCCGAGCGGCAGCGTGGCCTCGACGCGCAGCTCGCCCGCGCCCGCGGGCTCGAGCGCCGCGTGGACGCCGAGCGCGCAGGCCGCGTAGTCGATCCGCGCGAGGAGGTCGCCATACCTGACGTCGTGCACCGCGACGCCGACGATCCGGGTCTGCGCGTCGAGCCGGGGCGCGGCCGCCGTGCCGGTGAGCCGCACCTCGGCGGCGAGCGTGCCGGCGCAGTCCGGCGCGCCGGCGAGCACGCAGAGATCGGCGAGCCGGATGCCGACGAGCGACAGCGTCGCGTCGCCGGGGCCGCGCAGCGCGATGCGCCCGCCGAGCGTGGCGCGCTGGCCGCCGCTCGTCAGGGTGAGCGGCGCGAGGTCGAGCCCCTCGTCGAGCGACCAGCGAACGGGCGTCCCGAGCGTCCAGGCGGGCGTGCCCGCGGGGGCGATCATCAGGGCCTCGAGGTCGCCGCCGGTGTGTCCCTCGGTGCGGCGCGCGGAGAGCGTCGCGCGGACGTCGGCCGCCGGGCCCGCGGCGAGACGGACCGCGGTCGCCGTGATCCGCGCGCGTCCGCCCGGCGAGCGGCTGCCGAGGCCCGTGAGCGTCGCGTCGAGCGCGGCCGCCTCCGCCGCCGCGGCGCGCCAGCGTGGCGCCGTGACCGTGGCGGCCGCGTCGGCGTCGACGGCGTCGAGCGGGCCGTGTGCCCGCACGGTGAGCGTCGCAGCGCCGGCGAGGTCGGGGACGCCCGCGGCCGGGCCGAGCGCCCGCAGGTCGGCGCTGGCGGCGAGCGCGAGCTCGCCGCGCCGCCCGGCCGTGTCGAGCGTGCCGCTGGCCTCGACGTGCAGCGCGGGCCCGTCCGCGCGCGCCCGGGCGACCTCGACGAGCGGTCCTGCGATGCGCGCGATGAGCGTGCCCGAGCGCACCGTCACGCCGTGGATCTCGGCCGCGGTGAGCACGGCTGCGACCTCGGCGCGGGCCGTGGCGAGACGGGGGCCGGTGCCGTGCACCGTGACCCGGCCCGCGGCCCGGCCCGGGGGCAGCGGCCCGAGCGCCGCGAGATCGTGGATGTCGAGACCCGCCTGGGCACGGTAGCGGGGCTCCGCCCCGAGCACGGCCGCCGCCCGCACGACCGCGCCGCCGGCCGGCGTCGCGAGGCGCGCCCGGGCATGCTGCACGTGACCCTGGCCGCGCCCGACCACGAGCGCGCGCGTGAGGCGGCGGCCGGCGACGGTCGAGGGCGCGAGCGCGATCCGGTAGGCGAGGGGTGTGCGGCGCAGGTCGCCGCCGCGGGCGCGCAGCGCGCCGTCGAGCCGCGCGGGCCGCAGGCCGGCCGGCGCGGCGGCGGGATCGAGGTCGTGGAAGGCAAGGCGGAGCGCCCAGCGGGGCGCATCGGTGGTGACGCGGACGGCCGCGGTGAGCGTGCCGGCGGGGCCGAGGTCGGCGGCCGCCGCGAGGCGGAGACGGCCGTCGGACTCGGCGGCGAGCGTGCCGGTCGCGCGCACCCGACCGAGCCGGAGGCCGCGGGGCGTGAAGTCGAGCGCGTCGGCGTGCAGCGCCTGCCGTGCCCCGCCGCCGGCGGCCGAGCCGGCGAACGTGATCGTGGCGGCGACGAAGCGCCGCGGCGGTGACGCGTCGAGCAGCGCCACGCCGACGCGACCACCCTCGACCCGGAGTTGGCGCACCTCGAGCGGCGGCCCCGCGCCGGTGCCGAGCCGCGGCAGCCGCCAGCCCCGCGCGTCGCGCACGAGACGCGCATGGAGGCCGCGGAGCGTCACGTGCGGCAGGAGGAGCCGCCCCCGCAGGAGCGCCGCCAGCGAGTACGTCACCACCGCGTGGGCGACGCCGAGCACCGGCTGCCCGCCGACCGAGACGCGGACGTCGTCGAGGACCAGGGAGTGACCGAGCGTGCCGCCGATCCGCCCGATCGACACGTGCGCCCCCGCGGCGGCGCCGAGGAGCGCGCCCAAACGGGCTCGCACCCAGGCCTGCACCGGCGCGCTGCGCGCGGCGAGCCCGAGGGTCAGCGCGACCGCGGCGACGCCGACGGCGGCGGCCGCCGCGGCGAGCAGCCGCCGGCGCATCAGAAGGCCCGCCCGACGGTCACGTGGACCTGCCAGCGCTGGTCGCCGTCGGGAGGCTCGACCGGGAAGCCCAGGTCGACGCCGAGCGGCCCGACCGGCGACGCGTAGCGGACGCCGAAGCCGACGCCGTAGCGCAGAGCGTCGAAGGGCACGTCGAACGAGCGCAGCGACACCTGACCGCCGTCGACGAAGACGAGCCCGGAGAGGCCGTCGGTGATCGGATGGTGCAGCTCGACGGAGGTCTCGGCGAGCGCGCGGCCGCCGATCGGCCGGTCGTCGACCAAGGGACCGATCCGCCAGCGGCCGTAGCCGCGCACGGAGTTGAGGCCGCCGGAGAAGAACCGCTCGGGGAGGGGGATCTCGGCCGTGCGGCCGAGGGGATCGGCGACGCCCGCGCGCACCCGGGCGGCGACGCTGAAGTCGGCGAGCAGCGGCTGATAGAGCCGGCCTTCGGCCGTCAGCCGGAGAAAGCCGACGTTGCCGCCGAGCCACTGGCCGACCGGCTCGACGGTGCCGTTGAGCTCCCAGCCGCGCTGCGGGTTCAAGAAGTCGTCGGTGGCGTTCCAGTCGGCGCCGAACGCGAGCCCGGAGAGGACGACGTTGGGGGGCGCGAGCCCGGGCAGCGCGGTGCGGACGGCGTCGGTGGCGGCGGCGAGGCTTTCGTACTCGAGGCGGTAGGAGGCGAACGTCGTGAGCGGGGCGAGCGGCTGCCACTCCACGCGCGGGCCGAGCCGGCTGCGGTCGACCGTGAAGGCGTCCTCCTCCTCCTGCTCCTCGAGGAAGACCAGGCGGAAGCGGCTGCCGGGGCTCGGGAAGTGGGGCTGCAGGAAATCGGCCACGATCGTGCGCTGGATGAACGAGGCGCGCGCGGCGACGCCGAGCTGGCGCGCGCCGCCGAGGAAGTCGTAGTGGCGCCAGGTGGCGAGCCCGCGCACCTCCTCCTCGGTGTCGTAGCCGATGCCGGCGCGCACGTCGCGCGGCGGGGCCTCGGTGACGTGGATGCGGACGTCGACGGTGGCGGTCTCGCCCGGGGCCTCCTCGAGCTTGACGGTGCGGAAGAGGCCGAGCCCGAGCAGGTTGGCGCTCGTGCGGTCGAGCAGGCTCTCGCGGAAGGGTGTGCCGGGGTGGAAGGCGACCTCGCGCCGCACGACCGTGGGGTCGACGCGCGCCGTGCCGGCGACCGTGACCGTGCCGAAGCGGCAGGCGGGTCCGCTCGCCACCGTGTACGCGACCTCCGCCGTGTCGGCCACCACGTCGACCCGCGCCCACCGGGTGACGCCGACGCGCGCGTAGCCGTGCTCGCGGTAGGCGGCGCGCAGCATCGCCTCGCCGCGCGCATAGGCGTCCTCGTCGAGAACCGCGCCGGCGGCGAGCGGCAGCGCCGGCTGCGTCCGCGCGGGCAGGGTCGCACCCGCGATCCGCACGGCGACGGCGGTGACCACGATCGGGGGGCCCTCGTCGATCGTCACCGTCGCGGTGACGAGGTCCTCGCCGACGACCTCGACGCCGGCGGTGAGCCGCGCGTGGTAGTAGCCCCGGCTGCGGTAGAGGCGGGCGAGGCGCCCGAGGTCGGCGCGGAACGCCGCCGGGTCGAACCCGGGCCGTTGCTGCCAGGGGGCGAACCACGGCCGTGCCTTGGTGACCATCGCCGCGCGCAGCACGCCCGCGGGCACCGCCCGGTTGCCGCGCAGCACGAGCCCGCGGAGCCGCCACGCCACCGTGGGATCGAGGGCGTCGGGCGCGAGAGCGAAAACCGCGCCCGGGGCGCCGACGGCGGCGGCGAGCACGACCACGACCGCAAGCGCGCGCACGGCGCCACTCGTAACAAGCCCGCGCCGGGACGCAAGCCGGACGAGGGGATCTTGACGTGCGGGGCTTCTGCGTTGGATGCGTCGGGGATGACGGCGCGCGAGTCCGACGTGAACCCGTTTCTGCGGGGCAACTTCGCCCCGTGGCGCACGGAGGGTGAGGCCCGCGATCTGCCCGTGCGCGGCACGATCCCGCCGGCGCTGAGCGGCACGTACTACCGCAACGGCCCCAACCCCGCGTTCGAGCCCCTCGGGCGCTACCACTGGTTCGACGGCGACGGGATGATCCACGGGATCACGCTCGCCGACGGCCGCGCGCACTACCGCAACCGTTGGGTCGCGAGCCGCGGCCTCGCCGAGGAGCGCGCGGCCGGCCGGGCGCTCTACCGCGGCCTCCTCGAGCTGCGGCCCGACGAGGCCCCCGCGATCAAGAACACCGCCAACACGAACATCATTGCGCACGCCGGCCGGCTGCTCGCGCTGATGGAGGCGGCGCTGCCGACCGAGCTGCGCCCCGGGAGCCTCGAGACGGTCGGGGAGCACGACTTCGGCGGGCGGCTCACGACCGCGATGACCGCGCACCCCAAGCGCGACCCGGTCACCGGCGAGCTGCTGTTCTTCGGCTACTCGCCCTTCCCGCCGTACCTCGTCTACCACGTGGCGGACGCAGGCGGCGTCCTCGTGCGCAGCGAGCCGATCGACGTCGCATGGCCGTCGATGATGCACGACTTCGCGGTCACCGAGCGGCACGTGGTCTTCATCCTCTGTCCGCTCGTCTTCAGCTTCGAGAACGTCGCCGCGCGCGGCGGGCTCTTCTCGTGGGAGCCGGCACGCGGCACGCGCCTCGGCGTGATGCCGCGCGGCGGGAGCAACGCCGACGTCCGTTGGTTCGAGACCGACCCGTGCTACGTCTTCCATCCGCTCAACGCCTACGAGGCGGGCGATGCGCTCGTACTCGACGTGGCCCGCTACGGCCGACTCGACTTCATGGGGCCCGGGGCCGCCCGGGATCCGGCCTACGGGGGCGAGAACGCCGCGCGGCTCCACCGCTGGCGCATCGACTGCGGCGCCGGCACGGTCGGCTCCACCCCGCTCGACGATGTCGTGGCCGAGTTTCCGCGCGTCGACGACCGCCGGATCGGACGCCGGCATCGCTTCGGCTGGGTGGCCGCGCGCGACGTCGACACCGGCTCGCGGCTGCCGCAGTTCACGGCGATCCGCGGCTACGACCTCGACCGCGGCACGCAGGTCACCCGGTCCTTCGGGGCGGGCTGCGGCGTCGGCGAGCCGCTCTTCGTGCCGCGCTCACCGGAGGCCGCGGAGGACGACGGCTTCGTGGTCGCGCTCGTCTACGACGGGGCGCGGGACGGGAGCGACCTCGTGATCCTCGATGCCCGCGACGTGGCGGGGGAGCCGGTGGCCACCGTCCGCCTGCCCCACCGCATCCCCTACGGCTTCCACGGGGCCTGGGTCCCCGCCTGATTCCCGCAGGGGATTCGTGGTACAGGGGAGAACCATGACGGCGGCTTGGCGGGACGCCCTCGCGCCCGAGGAGGTGAAAGCCCTCCTCGCGATCGACGACGCGCGCGCCTGGGTGTCGATCGGCATCGACTGGGCCCTCGTGGCGGCGGCATTCGCGCTCGTCGCCCGCGCCCCGGGGCCGCTCACGATCCTGGTGGCGCTGCTCGTGATCGGCGGCCGGCAGCTCGGCCTGGCGGTGCTGATGCACGAGGCGGCGCATCGTACGCTGCTGCGCCGCCGGCGCTGGAACGACCTTGTGGGCAACTGGCTGTGCGCGTACCCCGTCTGGGGCGATCTGCACGCCTACCGCGCCTACCACCTCCGCCACCACGCCAAGACCTGGACCGCCGAAGACCCGGACCTCGGGCTCGCCACGCCGTTCCCGATCACGGGGCGGAGCCTCGGCCGGAAGATCTGGCGCGATCTCAGCGGCCAGACGGGTCTCAAGCGGGCGGCGGCGACGCTGCGGCGCGAGCGCGGCCGGCGCGCCGACTTCATGGGCACGCGCAACCGCTACGGGGTCGTGATCACCAACGCGGCGCTGCTGGCGGTCCTGACGCTCGCCGGGCACCCCGCGCTCTATCTCCTGTGGGTGGGGGCTTGGCTCACGACCTACAGCCTCGTCATGCGCATCCGCTCGATCGCCGAGCACGCGATGATCGGCGACCCGGCCGACCCGCTGCGCAACACCCGCACCACGCTCGCCGCCTGGTGGGAGCGGCTGGTGCTCGCGCCCAACCGCGTGAACTTCCACCTCGAGCACCACCTGCTGCCGACGGTGCCGCACTACCGGCTGCCGCGTCTGCATCGCCTGCTGCGGGAGCGCGGCGTCCTCGAGCGGGCGTGCGTGACGCGCGGCTACGTGGCGGTGCTGCGCGCGGCCGCCTCGGCGGGCTGACCCGCCGCGGCGCGCTCGCGCCGGCGCCGGGCGGCGAGCACGCGCTTGGCGTCACGGTAGCCGGCGGCCATGAGGTTGCGGCTCTTGCGCGGGTAGGCCTGGAAGACCGCGAGCGGCCCGAACCCGCTCCACTCCTCGCCGGGCTCGATCACGGTGACCGGCACCCCGTGGAAGCGGCCGTCCTCCATCAGCGCGTAGAGGTAGCCCATGTTCCCGATCGTGCGCCACATGACGTCGACGAACCGCTGCACGAAGGCCGGGAAGGACGAGAATCCCCCACAGTACGGCAACTGGCTCGCGATCGGCGCGAGCAGGTAGATCTCGGTGGCGCCGAGGCCGATGGCGCGCTCGAGGGGCACGTTCCAGGCGAAGCCGCCGTCGGCGTACCAGTCGTCGCGGAAACGCACCGGGGGAAAGAGCAGCGGGATCGCGTAGCCCGCGCGCGCGAGCGTGCGCAGCTCGCGCCAGTCGGCGCACTCGCGCGCGCCGTGGACCTCGCCCTGGCCACGCGAGAGGTTGAGGAGCACGAACTCGAGCTCGATGGGGCTGGCGAGGGCCTCGCGGAAGTCGATGTACTGCTCGACCGCGGCGCTCAGCCGGTCCATCGAGAAGAAGGAGAGGCCGAGGAGCGGGTTGTGCCGCAGGCTCGGCGCCACGATGCTCGGCAGCGAGCGGAAGTCGCGCCATGCGCGCTCGAGCGTCCCCACGCCGCCGCTGGCGTAGGTGCAGGCGTTGATGACGCCGATCGAGCTGCCCACGATCGCGTCGGGCCGGATGCTCTGCTCCTCGAGGTAGCGCAGCGCGCCCACCTGATGTGCCCCGAGCGCCGCGCCCCCGCCGAGGATGAAGACGCGCCTCGCCACGCCGCGGTCTTAGCGCGCGGCGCTCCGGCGAGGCAATCGCGGCCTTGCCCGGCGGCGGGGGTTCGACGCATGGTGGCCCGAATGGACTATCGGGAGCGGGTCGTGATCGTCACCGGCGCCTCCTCGGGCATCGGCCGGCAGGTGGCGCTCGACTTCGCGGCGCGGGGCGCCGCGCTCGTTCTAGCGGCGCGCCGGGAGGCGGAGCTCGGGGCGGTCGCGCGTGAGTGCGCCGCGCGCGGCGGACGGGTCGAGGCGTCGGTGGGCGACGTGGCCGACCGGGAGCTCGTCGAGGGGCTGGCGGCCCGGGCCGTGGCGCGCTTCGGCCGGCTCGACATCGTGGTCAACAACGCCGGCGTCTCGAAGCACAAGCAGATCTACCACCTCACGGCCGACGAGGTGGAGTACGTGACGCGCGTCAACTTCCTCGCGCCGGCTTTTCTCACGCTCGCGGCGCTCCCCGCGATGCTGCGCCAGGGCGAGGGCTGGATCGTGAACGTCTCGTCGGCGGCCGGGAAGATCCCGCCGCCGCGCGAGGCCGTCTACGCGGCGTCGAAGTTCGCGCTCGGCGGGTTCACCGAGGGGCTGTGGCTCGACCTCGCGGGCTCGGGCGTCCACGCCGCGGTCATCAACGTGGGCCCGATCGACACGGAGATCTGGCGCAAGACCGACGAGCCCACCGCCTACCGGGGACGCAAGCTGCCGCCGAGCGTGGTCTCGGCGGCGGTCTTCCGCGCCATCGAGCGCCGCCGCCACGAGCTGTGGGTGCCCGGGTGGTTACGGCTCGCGTGGTGGCTGCGGGTCGCCGCCCCCGCACTCTACCGCGCCGGATCCGCCCGCTTCGACCCCGTTCCCGCGGCGGTGGTCGCCGCCGCCCGCGAGCGCGCGCGGCGCAGCGCGTGAGGCGCCGTCAGGAGATCACCGCCGCGTCCTTGAGACGCGCGATCTCCTCCCACGAGCAGCCGAGCTCCTGGAGCACGACCTCGGTCTCGGCCCCGACCTCCTCGGCGGGCGCGCGCACGGCCGTCGCCTCGCCGCCGAACTGCACCGGGCTCGCGCACACGCGCACCGGGCCGTCCGCGGTCGGCGACGCGGGCAGATAGCCGTTGGCGGCCACCTGCGGATCGTCGGGCAGGTCGAGAGGGCTCTGGAACGGCCCCCAGATGCAGTCCGACGGGCGCAGCAGGGCTTCCCACTCGGCGCGCGGGCGGGTGGCGAAGTGCCGCGCCAGCTCGGCCGCGATCGCCTCGCGGTGGATCTGCCGCGCCTCCGCCGTCGGCCAGCGCTCGAGGAGATCGCGGCGGCCGATCGTCTCGGCGAAGTGCGGCCAGAAGCGCTCGGCCTGGAGCATCATGAGGACGATCGCCTTCCCGTCGGCGCAGCGATAGGTGGCGACGAGCGGGTTCGGGCTCATGCCGCGCATCTCCCCCGCCGAGGGCAGCATGTTCCCGTAGAGGAGGGCGGCCGTGATGTCCGGCGCCAGCACCCAGATCGCGGTGCCGAGCAGCGACACGTCGACCTCGAGGCCGCGCCCGGTGCGCTCACGGTGGAAGAGGGCGGCGGCGATGCCCCCCGCGATCGACATGCCGCCGATGAAGTCGCCGAAGGCCGGCCGCTGCTGCAGCGGCGGCTCGCCCGGCGTCGAGAGCCGGTCGGCGATGCCGCCGCGGGCCCAGAACGACACCCCGTCGTAGCCGCCCTTGCGGGCGTCGGGGCCCCGCCGGCCCTGCCCGCAGCCGCGCGCGTAGACCAGGCGCGGGTTGATCGCACGCAGGTCCTCCCACGTGATGCGCAGCCGCTCGCGCGCGTCGTCGAGGAAGCTCGTGAGGAACACGTCCGCGCGCGCGACCAGCTTGTCGAGGAGCGCGCGGCCCTCGGGCTTGGCGAGGTCGATCCCGACGCTGCGCTTGTTGCGCCCGAGATGCTCGACGAAGAAGTTGCGTCCGGCGGCGCCGGGCACGAGCCCCGCGGTGATCAGCCCGCGGATCGGATCGCCGGTGCGCGGGTGCTCGATCTTGATCACCTCCGCGCCCCAGTCGCCGAGGACGGTGGCCGCGGAGGGCACGAAGCCCCATTCCGCGACCTCGATCACGCGAATTCCGTCGAGGACGGCCGTCATGGCGGAGGAGCCTAGGCGGACTCGGGGGTCTGAGGCAAGGATCCGGCGAAGGGCAGCTCGATCGACAGCCGCGTGCCGCGCTCCGAGCGGATCAGCACCCGGCCACCGAGCGAGCGGACCCGCTCGCGGATGCCGAGCAGCCCCCCGCCGTCGGAGCGGGCGGCCGAGGCCGCCCGCAGCCCCACGCCGTCGTCCTGGATGTCGAGCCGCAGCGTCCCCTCCGCGAGCGCGATGTCCACGCGCACGCGCGTGGCGCGCGCGTGGCGCGCGACGTTGGTGAGCGCTTCCTGCGTGATGCGGTACACGGCGGTCTCGATCGCGGCCGGCAGCCGCTCGGGAAGGCCGTCGGCGTCGAAGGTGGTGACGATCTGATGGCGCTCGGCGAAGGCGCGCAGGTGGCTGCGCAGCGAGGGCACCAGCCCGTAGTCGTCGAGCGTGGACGGCCGCAGGAGCTGGGAGAGCTCGCGCAGCTCGGCCATGGTGGTCGCGGCCAGCCGCCGCGCCTCGGCGGTGCGCGTGCGCAGCACGGTCGCGTCGGCGGGGAGCTGCTGCTCGATCAGCCAGAGGTAGGAAAGGATGGCCGTGAGCGACTGGCCGACTCCGTCGTGCAGCTCGCGCGAGAGCCGCCGCCGCTCCTCCTCCTGGACGGACATGAGCTGCTGCGAGAGGCGCACGAGGTCGCGCTCGCGCGCCGCGAGATCGGCGCGCAGCCGCCCGCCGACGCGCGCGCTCGCGATCGCGACCGCCGAGCCGACGATGAGCGAAGCGAAGGCGAAGGCGAAGGGCAGGGCGACCGTCTGCGCCGGCGGCGTGACCAGGCCGACGAGGGCGAAGCCGAGGCACGCCACGCCCGAGAGCACCGCCATCTGCAGCGGGCTCCAGGCGAAGAAGACGAGGCTCAGCATGAGCGCCGCGAAGAGCGCGGTGGCGGCCACCATCGGATGGGCGCGCTCGGCGTAGAGCGCATACAGCCCGGCGAACACGAGCCCGAGGGAGAAGGCGAAAGCGAGCGGCGCGGCGTGACGGGCCGCGGAGGGCGTGAACGTCGCCACGAGCACGGCGGTCGCCACGAGGGCATAGACGCCGTACAGCGCCGGGATCGACGCGTACTGCGCGGGCTCGGCGTAGTGCAGCTCGGTGAGCAGCAGTGCGAGCAGCGCGCCGAGGGTGAGCAGCGCCGCGACCCGGAGCCGCGCGATCACGGACGGGGCGTCGGCGGCACCGCCGAGGCCGGTCATGCCGGCTCGACGCATAGCGCCCGTGGGCGTGCGGGACAACCCGGGTCCGCGGGACGTGGACGGCGCTGGGGCGGTATGCCGGGCGTCAGGCGAGGCCGTAGAGCGCCGCGGCGTTCCCGCCCGCGATCAGCGCGCGCTCGTCGGCCGGCACGTCGTGGAAGTGCTCGGCGAGCGCCTCGCGGCTCTTCGGCCACGTGCTGTCCGAGTGCGGGTAGTCGGTCGACCACATGATCGTGCGCACCCCGGCGCGGTGGCGCTCGGCGACGCCGGCGAGGTCCTGGATGAAGGTCGCGTGTCCCTGGCGGAACCAGTAGGTGCTCGGCTTCTCCTTGATGATCGACTGCGTCCAGAAGCGGTGCTTGTTGAAGGTCTGGTCCATGCGCTCGAGGAAGTAGGGGAGCCAGCCGATACCGCACTCGACGAGCACGTAGCGCAGCTTCGGGTGCCGCTCGAGGACGCCGGTGAAGGTGAGCGTCGAGACCACCTCGATGATCGAGATCGGCGCGATCGCGATGAACGTCTCCTTGATGCCGGGGAGCGGGTTCATGAACGTCTCGCGGACGTTGGTCTTCCGCGGCCCGACGATGTGGAAGCTCATCGGCATGCCGGTCTCCTCGACCAGCGCCCAGAAGGGCTCGTAGGCCGGGTCCCAGAGCGGCTTGCCGCCGCGCTCGTCCGGGAACGGGTCGACGTGGAAGCCCTTGAGCCCGAGCTTCGCCACCCGCCGGAGCTCGGCCAAGCCCTCGTCGAGGTCCACGAGCGGCACGTGGGCGAGCCCGACCAGGCGCCGCGGCGCGGCGTCCGACAGCTCCTTCATCCAGTCGTTGTAGGTGCGCACGATGAACTGCCGCAGCGCCGTGTCCTTCGGGTACTGCGTCACGGGGCCGCCGAAGTAGAGCACCTCGGCGTCGACGCCGTCGAGGTCCATGTCCTCGAGGCGGGCCTTCGGATCGTAGGAGCCGGGCCGCATGTCCTTGTAGGTGAGGCCCATCGCCTTGAACTCCTCGGGCTTCCGCCCGGCCGAGGCGTCGAGGCCGATCGCGCCGCTCACCTCGGAGTCGACGATCCAGAAGTCGCCGGCCGGGGTCGACTCGACCCGCGGCACGCGGTCCTTGAGCGCCTGGGGCGCGCTGCGCGTCCAGAGGTCCTTCGGGGGGTTCACGTGCGAGTCGGCCGAGATGATGCGCTCGTTCGCCATCGGATCAGGTCCTCCTCGTGTGGGTCACCGTTACACCATCTCCGTCGAGAGCACGACCGCGCCCGCGATCGGGCCGCCGCCGTTGGCCGCGAACGCCACCTTCGCGTCGGGCACCTGGCGCGGGCCGCACGTGCCGCGCAGCTGCGCGACCGCCTCGATCAGGTGGCCGACGCCGTGGCTGCGGCCCTCGGAGAGGTTGCCGCCGTGGGTGTTGAGGGGCAGCCGCCCGCCGAGCGCGGTGGCGCCGCTGGCGACGAGCGGCCCGCCCGCGCCCTTCTCGCAGAAGCCCGCGTCCTCGAGCCAGCACAGCGCGAGCCAGCTGAAGCCGTCGTAGAGCTGGACCGTGTCGACGTCCGCGGGCGAGAGGCCGGCCTCCCGCCACACGGCGTCCGAGACCGGCTTGGACGCCATCGTCGTCAGATCCGGCCAGTGCTCCCACTCCTCCCACACGGCGTCGCGGGTGGCGCTGGCGAGCACGTGGACCGGGCGCTGGCGGAGGTCGCGCGCGCGCTCGGCGGTGGTCAAGACCGCGGCGCCCGCGCCGTCGATCGGGTAGTCGCAATCGAGCCGGCGAAACGGCTCGGCGATCCACGGCGAGGCGAGGTACTGCTCGAGCGTGAGCGGCTCGCGCAGCACCGCGCGGGGGTTCAAACCGGCGTGGCGGCGGGTCTGGACGGCGAGCGCGCCCAGGTGCTCGCAGGTCGTGCCGTAGACCGCGAAGTGCCGCATCGCCCACATGGCGAGCGTCTGCGCCGTCATGCCGAGGCCGTAGGGCATCGTCCACTGATGGTCGCCGGCCGCCAGCGGTGTCTCCTGCATGCCCGGCGGCAGGCCGCGCTTCCACTTGTTGCACTTGTAGACGAGCACCGTCCGGCAGCGGCCGCTCTCGATGGCGCGCACCGCGCGATCGAGCGCGGTCATGGCGGCGGGGGCGAGCGCGAACACGTCCTCACACAGCGCGAGCCGATCGCGGTCGACGCCGACCGCGGGCAGCACCTGCTCGAGCGGCGCGTGCTCGTAGGCGCCGAGGTAGGTGACCACGCCGTCGACGGCCGTAGGCGCGAGGCCGGCGTCGGCGAGCGCCGCCCGGCACGCGTCCGCCGCGAGCGCGTCGCCGTCCTCGGGCAGCGAGCGGGCGAAGGCAGAGGTCCCGATGCCGGCGATGGTCGCGGGCGGTGTGCGGCTCACGAGGCTCGTCTAGACCAGGGGCGGGATCGGAATCAAGCGATCGCTCGATTTCCTAGCGGCCGTGGGTCTCGAGCCCGCTCAACGTGGCGCCGGCGCCGCCGAGCCGGCGCGCGAGCGCGTCGGCAAGGGCGGCGGCGATCTGCGGCTTGCGCTTGCGGCGCGCCGCGTCGATCTGGTGCGCGAGGGTGCGCGTGAGCTTCCCGGCGGTCGAGAGCAGGCGGGTCACCCGCCGGGGCTTGCCCCCGCGCTCGGCGGCGGCGACGGCGCCCGCGAGCTTCGCGAGGCCCTTGCCGAGCTTACGCCGCAGCCCCGCGGCGAGGTCCGCGGGGCTCGCCGCGGCGAGCGCCCGGGAGATCGCGTCGAGCTGGCAGTGGACGCCCGCGAAGCCGGTGAGGGCCTGGCCGGCGTGACAGCCGCTCGCCGGATCGCAGGTCTCGACGCCGTCGCAGGCGTCCCCGTCGTCGCAGGCGAGCGGGGTCCCGGGGCTGCACGCGCCGGTCGCGACGTCGCAGGTCTCCCGGCCGTTGCACACGTCCCCGTCGTCGCACCCGCGGTCGTCGAGGCAGAAGTGCTGGCAGTGCGGCGCGAGGCTCGTGTCGAGCGTGCACACGTCGTCGGTGTCGACGTTGTGGTCGTCGCAGGCGAGGCCGACGGCCGTGCACACGCCGGCGCGGCACGCCTGGCCGTCGCAGCGGCCGTGGGGCGCGCAGTCGGTATCGGTGGCGCAGGGCCGGCAGGTGCGGTCCTCGACGAGATGCTCGCAGGCGAGGTGGGTGAGCCCCACGTCGGCGCACACGTCCCGCGTGCAGGCGTCGCCGTCGTCGCACGCCGCGTCGGTGCCGGGCTGGTGGCAGCACCCGTCGATCGGCTCGGCGACGCAGCCCGCGCCGTCGCGGCAGCCGACGTCGACGCACGGATCGGCGCTCGGCGTGCAGACGAGCGGCTGGGTCTCGCAGGCGCCGCCCGTGCAGGTCCCGGGGTCGCAGGTGGTGCCGCAGGCGGCGCCGTTCGCGAGCGGCGTTCCGGCGTGGCAGACGTGGTCCGTCCCGCACGTCTCGGTGCCGTTGCACGGCTCGCCGTCGTCGCAGTCCGCGTCGGTGTGGCAGCAGCCCGGCGTCGCGAGCGTGCATGCGTGCTCGGCGCAGACCTTGGGGCACACCGCGTCGCCGTCGGCGCACTCGGCGTCCGCGTTGCAGCAGCCGGGGATCGGGGCGTGCACGCAGCCGGTCGCCGGGTCGCAGGTGTCGTCGGTGCACGGGTTGCCGTCGTCGCAGTCGGGCGGCGGGGCGTGGACGCAGACGCCGGCCGCGCACGTCTCCGCTCCGTTGCAGGCGTCGCCGTCGGAGCAGGAGGTGCCGTCCGTCACCGGCGTGTTCGCACACGAGTTGTTCACGCACGTGTCGGTGGTGCACGGGTTGCCGTCGTCGCACTGGGCGCCGGTCGTGCACGGCTTGGCGATGCAGAGCTTGCCGGGGTCCGACGCCGTGCGGTCGCAAAACGGGGTCTGCTGGGGACAGACGACCGGCGTGCCCGGCCGGCAGGCGCCGGCGCTGCACGTCTCGACGCCCGTGCACGGGTTCCCGTCGTCGCATCCGGCGATACCCGGCCCGTCGTGCGGCGGGTGAACGCAGGCGTTCTCTCCCGGGTCGAGGCAGTCGTAGGTGCACGGGTTTCCGTCGTCGCACGCGGCCTGGCCGACCACCGTGCACTGCGAGGGGACGGTCGGCGCCGGCGCGACGCACGCGCGCGGGCAGGTCGTCGTCGGATCGGCGGGGCACGCGGTGAAGTCGGGCACGTTCGCGTGGTAGGGGCCGAAGGCGTCGCAGCCGTCGAGCGTGCACGGGTTGCCGTCGTCCTGCGCGGGCTCGATGCGGCAGTGCGTGTCGCAGCCGCTCGTGCAGGGGACGTTGGCCGGCCCGCCGTCGCACTGCTCGGGGAACTCGGGCGTGCCGCCGTTGCCGCACTGGGGGCACGGATCGAGGCAGCCGGGCTGGTCGTTCGACCCCGTGCACGACGCCCGCGGGTCGGTGGTCGCCGGCGGCGTGATCGTGGCACCGGCGAGGATCGGAGTGACCCCGCTCGGGCGGGTGAGCCGGTTCGTTCCCGGCGCCACGGTGAGGAGCCGCGCCCCGGACTGCAGCGTGAGCGCGCTGCGCGCGATGACCGTGTTGTTGCCGCCGCCGCTGGTGACGAGCGCGCTGCCGCCGACCGTCACGCTGCAGCCGGCGAGCTCGGTCGCCGACGACGGGCCGGGCGTCGCGCTCACCTTGCCGCCGAGCGTGAGGCCGCCGGCCACGTCGCGCGCCGGCGTCGGGTCGAGCACGGGATCGCAAAGGCGCGCGTCGCAGCGCGTCCCGCCGCTCGCGCGCACGACCCCGCCCACCCCGCCCGTCGCGGTGCTGTCGGCGAGGAGCTGAGTGCCGGCGTTCACCGTCACGTCCCCCTCGGCCGAGAGCGCGATCGTGCCGCCGTCGCCGGACGCGCCCGTGACGTCGAGCTGCGTGCCCGTCCCCGTGACGCCGACGTTACCGCCGGCGGCGACCTCGATCGTGCCCCCCGAGCCGACGTCGCCGCTGTTGCTGCGCATCTGGACGGTGGCGGCGAGGGTGGCGTTGCGGCCACACTGGACGAAGAGCGCGCCGCCGCCCGCGGGGTCGTTGCCGGTGACGGTCGCGTTCACCGCGACATCGCCGCGCGCGTCGAGGTCGATCTCGCTGTCGCCGCTGCCGTTGCCGGTCACCCAGAGGCTCTTGCCGACGGTGATCGAGCCGGCGGCCTGCACGGCGATGGTGCCGCTGCCGGTGGCGTCGGTTGGATCGGGGTCGGTCGCCTGCGCGCTGAGCGGGCTCGCGAGCGTGACGTCGCCGCTCGGCACGGGGCTCTCGGTGGTGAGCACGATGTTGCCGGTGTCGCCGTTGGCGGCGATGCCGCCGCCGCTCGTCCCGATCGCCCCCGCGCTCGCCGTGAGCTCGACGTCGCCGCCGCTACCCGCGCCGTCGGCGCTCGCCTGGACCGTGTCGGCCACGGTGATCGCTTGCCCGTCGATGGTGATGGTGCCCCCGTCGCCGCCGCTGCCGCCGATGGCGTTGCCGTCGAGCATGGCGCCCGAGGCGATCGCCACGGGGCCCCCGGCCTCGAGGTCGATCGTGCCGACGTCGAACCCGCCCTGCGCGCTCACGAGGTTGCGCACCGTGAGCGCGCCGGGCGCGCGCACCGTGACCGTGCCGCCGAAGCCCGAGGCGCCGCTGTCGGCGGAGATGCGGCCGGCGAGCAGCATCGGGCCCGCCTTCGCGTCGGCGGTGGCGTCGATCGTGACGTTGCCGCCGCTGGCCCCGTCGTCGGTGCCGTCGGCGAGGATGCTGCCGGCCGAGAGCGAGACGGCGCCGTCGGCGAGGATGGTGAGCGCGCCGGCGTCGCTGCCCGAGACGTCGATCGTGGCGGCGCCGCTCATCGCGAACGCGGTCGCGGCGTGGCCGGTGGTCGTGATCGTCACGGTGCCCCCGGGCGCCGTGAGCGTGCCGCCGCCGAGCTGCACGCTCGTGGCGGTGAGGGCGAGCGTGCTCGAGCCCGCGGCGATCTGGCCGCTCAGCGCGACCGCGTGCGCGCCGAAGTCGAGGTTGCAGACCGAGCCGCTGAGCGTGATCGTGCCGTCGAGGACGCAGCTCGTGGCCCCGCAGCAGCGGGCGACGATCGTTGCGGCGTCGTTGGTCGTGCCACCGACGCAGTGGATCGCCTGCGTGCACGCGGCGCCGGCGATTGCCGCCCGGGCGGCGAGCGCGAGCGCGATCAGCGCGCGGAGCCTCAGCGGCACGGAGCCCCCGGCCGGCAGGCGGGCATGCGGCCGGCGCCGTCGCCGAGCCGCGCGCCGCGCAGGCGGAGACCGAGGCGGCGGTTGCCCTCGGCGGTGGCGCGGGCGATCAGCGAGTCGTGCGCGCTGCCCGCGAGCCCGGCGCCCGCGTTGCCCGTGGCGACCGCGGCGTCGATGCGCGTGCGGCGCACGCTCGTGCGGATGCCGTCACCGCCGTTGGCGCCGGCGACCGGCCCCTCGACGTCGTGCTCCCGGCCGCGGAGCACGAGCCCCTCGCGGCCGTTGCCCTCGGCGCGGTTGCCGGCGATGGTCGCGCCCCGGCCGCCGAGGCGGAAGCCGGCCCTCCCGTTCTCCGACGCCTGGTTGCCGTCGGCCCGATAGCCCGTGCCGTGAAGCACGAAGCCGTCGCGGCCGTTGCGGCGGGCCTGGCAGCGGCTCACGACGTAGCCGGCGCCGCCGGCGCGCAGCCCGTCGCTGGCGTTGTCGGCGAGCGTGAGGTCGGCCACGCGAGCGAGCGTTCGCGGCCCGGCCTCGACACCGACGTCGAAGCCGCGCACGGTCCCGGGGCCGACGAGCGTGAGGCCGCCCGCGCCGCCGCCCACGACCGCGATGCCGGCGGCGCGGCGGCTGCCGACGATCTCGTGCCCGCCGAACGCGAGCGTCGGCGCCGGCCGGCGGGCGGGAACGCGCACGATGAGGCCGGGGCCGGGGCAGGCGTGGCGAATGATCGGATCGCGGTCGCCGAGGGTATGCGAGCTGACGAGCACGTCGCCGCAGTCGCAGGGCACCACGCGGCCGTGGCCGTCCACGTCGTCCCCACAGGCGCGCGGGCCGCCGAACGCCACGGCGGGTGCGAGGCCGAGGAGGCAGGCGAGGGCTGCCGGGGCGAGGAGCCGCATGCGGCGGCCCGTTCGAGCAACGGCCGTGCCCGGGGCCGCCGCGCGGGCGCTCCGGGAAGCCGCGTCGGACCTCGCACGCATCCCCGACACGGCGGGCGCCATGGCGGGCGGACGTGCACTGACCGCGCAGCCGTGCGACGCGCTCCGATGGGCCGTCACGGCGATGACGCTCTCGCCGCCGGCACGTCGGAAGCCCCACGCGCCGGCGCCGGATCCACGGACTGCTGCGATGGCACCGCCCTTGCTGCTTCGCCGAGCATGCGCACGCACCGCGGCTCCGCGGCGGGCTTCACGCTGATCGAGCTTCTCACGGTCCTCACGATCGTCGGCACGCTCGCCGCCATCGCCATCCCCCAGTTCTCGGGCCAGCAGGCGGCCGCGCTGAACGCGCGGGTGGTGAACGACACGCGCAACGCGGCGCTGGCCGAAGAGGCCTACTACGACACGGAGGGCGAGTACATCGCCGGGGACTGCGGCACGTTCCCCGGGATGGCCGTGTCCCCCGGTGTGGTGTGCGCGGCGGTCACCGAGAACGGCGGCATCGACTTCAGGGTGTCCGCTTCGCATCCGTCGGCGAACCGCGCCTGCACCTGGGACAGCTCCACGGTGCCGAGCCTCAACTGCTCCTGAGGCGAAGCCTTCCGGCGTCGGTTGGCGCTCCCGGGAGCGCGCGCTATAAGCGCCGGCGATGCAGCCCGCCGAGGCGCTCCTCCTGATCGGAGTGATCGCCGTGCTCTACCGGGCGCTGGCGCCGGTGCGCCGCCGGCTCGAGCGCGCGCTGGCCCGCGTGCTCCGGCAGCCCGGCTCGGTGCGCCGCGGTCGCGTGGTGGAGCTCTTCCGGCGGCGGGACGGGAGCTTCGGAGGGGAGGGGCGACATGGACGGTGAACCGCGTCCGGATGCGGCGGCGGTGCTCGCGAGCGGGGCGACGCTCGCCCTGGTCGGGCTGGCGGTGGCGGCGGTGTGGAGCTCGTTCACGATCATCCAGCCGGGCAACGTCGGCGTGGTCTTCAACCGCTGGTCGGGCTCGCTGCGGACGGTCGGGCAGGGGATCGCGTGGCGCGTGCCGTGGGTCACGCAGGTCCAGTCTTACCCCGTGGCGCTGCGCACATACACGATGGTCGCGCGCTCGAACGAGGGCTCGAGCCGCGGCGACGACTCGGTCGACCTGCCGACGCGCGAGGGCCAGCACATCCGCCAGGACATCTCGGTCACCTACAACACGAGCCAGGAGAAGGCGGCGGACGTCTTCCGCGCCTTCCGCGGCGCCGACATTGCCGAAA
>Ga0209060_10000884_pt1 | contig 40770 bp, 28 predicted proteins | sample Coa_R1_8_FD_187155 | JGI IMG/M metagenome (GOLD analysis project Ga0209060, IMG submission 187155) | Surface soil microbial communities from Centralia Pennsylvania, which are recovering from an underground coalmine fire - Coalmine... | ecosystem: Environmental > Terrestrial > Soil >...
CATAATGCGGAGATTGTTGTGCGCGATGCCATAAACGTCCGTCGTGAACAGTAAGGTCTCCTGCATTCAAATCGAAACCAATCTCACGACGATCAGGGTTATTATCAATAAAATATTTTTTGCCAAAAAGGAGCTTAATCATATTCTGCTTGTGAGTGCCAGGTAAAATTCTTAATCCGCCATTGTCAAAAGGGCAATCATCCAAATGAATGCCGACATTCAGCATTGGTAAAATTTTCTGCCCCAGAAATAAGTCACGAGGGCTATCTGTGTGCCATCCCATTTGAGTGAAAGCACTATCGGGCATCCTAACATAATGGTTCAATATCAGACCATCTTTTTCGTTTTCAGCGATGCGCCCTTCGTATGGATATAAAAAACCAATTAGAGCTTTCAGACGAGGATCACGTAAGAGATCACGAAAAACCTCGCTGTATTGATTTAGAAAACACATGCGCTGGATCATCTTATTCCCTTTGTCGTCTTTGCCAAACTTTAAAGGAATGCCATTCACTTTTTCCTTGCCTTCATCAAGCAATTGTTTTTCTATTCTGTTTAGTTCAGAAATATATTGCTGAACTGTGTCGCGTGAAATGAAGTTCCTGAAAACAATAGCACCGGTTTCATCAAATATCTTCAATTGTTCAGGGGTCAACTTTTCTTCCAAAGTAAAATCAGGAAATACTACTTTTTTCATATTGTTAGCGTTTGCCCCGGTTGCGAGATGAGAGCATCGTTCCCGGGTTGGAGCCTTTAAATAAATGAAATGAACTTAAATTTAACAAATTATGATTTTTATATTAATCTGCAAAAGTAATAAAATTACGTTTATGATGTTACTTTGCAATTTTTTCATAGGCTAACCTTAACAGTTATAATCCAAACACAATTGTGCGCTTGCAAATTAAAACATTTTCTGCTACTCTTTTGATTGTGGTTTTGCTAATTCCCTTCCCTCGCGCAAATGCACAAACGGATACATTAAAAATTCCTACTACCCATAACGTATTAGTGCTTCCTGTCATTGCGAGATCTATAGAGACAAACTGGTCATTCGGAGTTGCGTCTTCATTCACTTTCCACCTCAATCCGGCTGATAAGTTTGTGCGCACGTCGAATGTGCAGGCACTGGCGCTTTATTCTCTCCGCAAGCAATTTGTGGTGGCTATAAATGGATCGATATATTTTCCAGGCGAAAAATATATTATCAACCAGCAATTTTCTTACAGCTATTATCCTGATAAATTCTGGGGGCTTGGTAAAACATCTCAGGATAGCAGTGAAGAAAATTATAATTACAAGCAATATTATATTTATCTGCATCCGCAGACACATCTTGGCAATAAAATTTATCTCGGTCTTTTATATGAGTTCCAGCGGTTATTTGACGTGAAATATGATTCGGGCGGATTGTTTGATAAACAAAATATTTCTGGTAGAAAAGGTTATCATGTTTCGGGGCTTGGAGCAAGTTTTACTTATGACACGCGCAATAATGCTTTTTCTCCCGACAAAGGTGTGATGCTGCAATTCTATTTTAATCATTTTGCAAATTATTTCGGGTCAGATTATAACTACACCAATTTCGTGATTGATGCGAGAAAGTTTTTAAATACTTATAAAAAACAAGTGCTTGCTCTCCAGGCTTCTGCTTTTTTTAATGCAGGAAATGTTCCGTTACGAAGCCTTGCATTGCTTGGCGGTGCTAATAAAATGCGTGGCTATTATGAAGGCCGGTATCGTGATAAAAATCTTATTGTTGTTCAAACCGAATATCGGTTGCCGTTGTTCTGGCGTTTTTCTGCGGTGGGTTTTGGTGATGTCGGAAATGTTGCCGACAATCTCAGTGAAATGAATTTTCATTGCCTGAAATATTCTTATGGAGCTGGTTTGCGTTTTGCACTGAACCCAACTGAAAAATTAAATCTTCGTTTAGACTATGGCATTGGTGCGGGGAAATCGAATGGATTTTATTTGCAATTGGGAGAGGCGTTTTAATCGAGTTGAGCAATTTAAAGCTTCTCTAGTAGCTGTAGTCGTGAATAAATTTCTTCGATACATAATAGCTGAACAATGCAAAAAAAGGAGCTGCGACAACATCAATTGTATAATGCACGTGCTGTACCAAAAGCAGAACGCCGATAATTAAAGTTGCAATAATCGCAAATATCTTGTCATTATTTTTTTTCAGGCACAAAAACATCAGGAATGCAGTTGATGTGTGCCCGGAATAAAACAAATCTTTTGTTACGAAAGAATTACCGTAAAAAATATTGCTAAGAGGATCCTGTAATACAATCAAACCTTTTGGAGCATTCAACGCAATGACAGTTAATGTGGCAACCCGCATAACACTCAATATCACATAAGCCCATAGCATCACGACGAATATATTTGGTTGCTGCACCATTCTTATAATCAGCAATAACGTCAATGCCCAAACGAAAATGAAAATGAAAATAGACACGTCATGAGGCGAGAGCCAGTTCAGCAGCCAGTCATTCAGTATAATGCCGTTTCTTTTTTCTATTGCCTTAAAGAAAAAAGCAAAAAATGAAAACAGGATGATCAATGCAATGCTTCCGGAAATGGTTTGTCTCCGGAACGACCTGAATTGCCATGCAGTCCGCCAGTTTATTTTGTAGCCATGCTCACTATTCTCTGACATAAAATTTTATAAGGCGGCAAAATTAAACTAGAAATGCGAAATAAAAAATGAGAAAGCGAATGTCATTCGCTTTCTCATTTTTTATTATTAATTTCTTATTCCTGATTTCAGAAATGCCATCTCACAAAAGCTTCCATGGCTGCAAACTTGGTGAGGCCAAGCTGCGCATATAAATTAGCTGTGTTTGCATTTCTGTGCTCTGCTCTTTGCCAAAATTCGCGGCTGTCACTGCCCTGGAACGGCACCATATCTTTTTGCGATTGATGAATGAAAATGCCATAGCGTTTTTTCATTACCTGATCAGGGCTCATTGGGATTGCCATTTCAATCTCGCTGATGTCCCATTCCTGCCATGCACCTTTGTATAGCCATACCCAGCAATCTTTCACCCAATCTTCATTCGCTGCTTTTAATCTGCGCATGGATTCAAAAACAATATCAAGGCAAACCTTGTGCGTGCCATGCGGATCCGCAAGATCGCCCGCACAATAGATCTGATGTGGCTTTACTTTGCGAAGCAACTCCATCGTCAGCTTGATATCTTCTTCGCCCATCGGTTTTTTCTCAATCGTTCCCGTTTCATAAAAAGGAAGATTTTGAAAATGTATGTTCTCGTCTTTCAAACCAACATAATGGCATGTGGCTTTGGCTTCGCATCTTCTGATCAATCCTTTAATATCACGTATGTCCTGTGTATCAATCTCACTGTCTTTTTTATTTTTCAAAAATTCTGTTGCATCACGAAGGGCTTGAGATGAAGTGTTGTTGTCAATCCCTTTTAATTTTTCGAAGCCAACTGCAAAATCAAGAAAGCGTGTAACAAACTCATCTGTCACGGCGATATTGCCTGATGTTTGGTAGGCAACATGAACATCGTGCCCCTGGTCATGCAATCGCATGAAAGTGCCGCCCATTGAAATGATGTCATCATCAGGATGTGGAGAAAAAATTAATGAGCGCTTTGGATATGGCTCAGATCTTTCAACGCTTTTATTATTTTGTTTTCCACCAGGCCAGCCTGTGATGCTGTCGCGCATCATATAAAAAACCTGCAGGTTGATTTCGTAAGGATCTCCTTTTTCAACCAACAGATCACTTAACCCGTTATCATTATAATCAGCATTGGTAAGGCTCAGGATTGGCTTTTCTAATTTCAATGCCATATTAATAACGGCTTTTCTGATAATCTCAGGAGTCCATTCAAGATCACCCGTAAGCCATGGCGATTTGAAACGAGTGAGCTCCGATGAAGCAAGCTCATCGGTCACGAAAGTGCAGTCGTTATGCTGTTGAAGAAGTGAAGCCGGCACCTGTTCTGTCATATGCCCTTCCACTGCTTTTTGGATAACCGGTGCTTTTAATTGTCCCCATGCCATCAGCAAAATCTTTTTTGCTTTCAAGATGGTGCTGATGCCCATGGTAATGGCGATACGAGGCACTTTTGAAATGTTCTGAAACTCGTGTGAGTTTGCAAGCCTCGTTGAATTATCAAGCGGCACTAATCTTGTTTTGGAAAAAATGCTTGATCCCGGCTCGTTGAAGCCAATATGCCCGTTGTTTCCTATGCCGAGAATTTGCAAATCAATACCACCAATTTCGTCAATCATTTGTTCATAATCAGCACAATATTTTTTTATATTTTCTCTTTCCCAGGAGCCACTTGGTATATGGCAGTTTTTCTGATCGATATCCACTTTATCAAAAAGCTGTTGCCGCATGAACCGCTTATAGCTTTGAAGTGCATTGCTATCGATCGGATAATATTCATCGAGATTAAATGCAATCACATTTTTAAAGCTCAATCCTTCTTCTTTGTGAAGCCTTACCAATTCAGCATATAATGTTTTGGGAGATGACCCAGTTGCCAAACCAAGCACGCATTTTTCCCCCTTGCTATTCTTTTCTTTAATAAGATTTGCAATTTCGCGAGCTATGAAAGAAGAACCTTCTTTTATAGAGTTGAATTTTTTTACGGGTATTTTTTCGAATGAATCTGCCATGCTCATAAATCAAATTTTTTGTGTTTGGTTGATCAAAAATTATGATAGTGTTTTAAACTGCGTAAATGTAAAATTGATTTATAAAAAAATCATTTTTTATGAAAATATAGTTAAGCAACCGGTTGATGCATATTCTTCTTTTAGCAGACAAGCTAAATAAGCCCAAGAATCTTGTCTCTTACCAGGAGGCAACAACCGGGAAGCCCCGCATGCTGTCCGACAGATGATAAAATTATCTTGGTGTCACTGCTAACAAGACTAAGCGAATATTGCATGATAGAAGTTTTTACCGGTAGCAGCAATGGCTCTCCTAATGCAGAAAGCATCCCGCCAAGAACAATAATATCAGGGTTCAGCATGTTGATTGCCACAGCCAGCCCTCTTCCTAAATTATACGCAATTTCAGTCACGCCTTCTAAAGCAAGGTTATCTCCCAATCGCACGGCTTCCAGAATATCTTCCAACTCGAAAAAACCTTTTTTCAATATCACCTGCTGCAATCTGCTGCTGCTGCCCTCACTAATTTTCTTGTTGATGAAATCTATAAGCGCCAGACCAGAAGCTTCTGTTTCCAGACATCCTTTTTTTCCGCAAAAACAAATTTTTTGATTATTGAACATTGGGATATGACCAATTTCTCCTGCATAGCCTGAGGCTCCGTAAACAGGAAGCCCATTCACAAAAATGCCAAGGCACATTCCATAATCAATATTTACAACGCAAACATTTTTTTCGGCATACGGATGCCCGAACCTGCCAAAATTATACTCTCCATATGCAAGAGTTCTGCTATCATTGTCGAGAAAGACTGGCATGTCAAAAGCAGCTTCCAATTTTTCTTTCACCGGAGCATCACCAAAGTGATAGTTGCTCAAAATATTACTTGTCTTCACATTGATCCTGCCTGCAAGACTTAGCCCTAATCCAATTATTTTTTCCTTTGAGATGTTAGATACCGACAAGAATTTTTTTATTTCCAGAATAATTGCATTTAGTGATTCATTTGCTTCAAGGTAAGAAAAAGGAATATTGAGAGAAGATTCAACAATACCTGCATTAAAGCTCATCAAGCCAATGTTGATCTTGTATTTTCTGATCTCAACTCCGAGAAAGTAGCAACTTTCGGGGTTAAGCCCATAAATAGCAGCTTTTCTTCCTAACCCTTCTGTTTTTCGGCCTGTATCAATCATTAGCCCTTCTTCCAGGAGTTCAGAAATTAAGTCCGTTGTTTTTGGGATGCTGATGGTTAGTAGCTCGGATAGTTCCGGTATTGTTGATTCCCCTTTTGCTGTCAGATGGCTGATAACTTTTGTTTTTCTGCTCTGATCCTTGTAAGCAATGCCAGAAAGTTCAGGCCCCTTTATATGCGTGAAGACCGAATAATTCATGCTTCAAAAATTTGCGATTGTGAAGATTTAGTGAAGAAGGTATACGCAAACATACATTAATTAAAAAGCTTTGATGTCTTTTTGTTAAAAAATAGTTATTGATAAAAAAGGCTAAAGTACATATTAAAAATAAATTTTTTTATTAATTATTAATTTTTATTTAAAATTATTTTTTTATTATAATAAATTATAACAAATTTGTAATGATTAAGTAACATCTAACCAAAAAAATTGCATTATGCGAAGCTTAAAAAGGTTATCATTTCTCTTAACGTTCGTCATGATTTGCTTTTTTGCACATGCACAGAACACTGTTACAGGAAAAGTAACTGATTCGGCTGGCAAAGGCCTTAGCGGAATCAGTGTACAGGTAAAAGGCTCAGCAAAAGGAACATTTACAAAAACAGATGGCTCATTTTCTATTGTCGCTCCTGCGAATGCCACTTTAGTGTTTAGCGGCATTGGCTTCGGAGTAAAGGAAACTTCCTTAAATGGCCAGACAAACATTAATGTTTCGCTTGAAGAAAGACAAAACGAATTGAACACAGTTGTAGTTACGGCATTAGGAATTAAAAAGAACGCAAAGGATTTATCGTATTCAGTTCAGAAGGTGAGCAGCGAAGAATTAACTACCGTTAAAGACGCTAACTTTACCAACTCATTATCAGGTAAAGCTTCTAATGTAACAATCACGCAAGGTTCAGGTGGCGTTGGTTCTGCTACCAATATAATTTTGCGTGGAAACAATTCTCTTTCTGGTAGCGGCTCTCCGTTGATTGTAATAGATGGTATTCCTGTTGTCAACAATAACTCTCATCCGACAACGGGTCAGGCGCAATACGGACAAAATTTTTTAACTCCTGATCAATTGTCAACAATCAACCCGAGTGATATTGAAGAAGTAACTATTTTGAAAGGACCAACTGCAGCTGCATTATATGGTTCTCAAGCTGCAAACGGTGCGATTATAGTTACTACCAAATCCGGCAAAGATGGGCAAACACGTGTGAATCTTTCAACCAATACTACATTCCAGTCTGCTTTGTATAAACCTAAGATGCAAACAGAATACGGAGGTTCGGCTGCTGATAATGGAACCCTTAGCTGGGGCGATAAAGATCCAAATGCATCTTACGCGGGAAGCTTCTACAAAGACTTTCTTAAAACAGGTGTGAGCAGCTCAAATGCTGTGGATGTAACTACAGGAAATAAAAATGCACAACTGTACGCTGCTTATGCGAACACAAGCGCAAAAGGAATTATTCCTAACAATTCTCTTACAAGGAACAATTTTGATTTGAAAGGAACTACAAGCATGTTCGATAAATTCATAGAATTTACTGCAAAGTTCAGTTATGTAAATCAAACGGTACATAATCCTTTGGCACCAGGTCAATATTTAAATCCGTATTATACATTCATGACTTTGCCGGCAAACACAAACATGTCTTTGTATAAGAACAAAAATAATTTGACGCTTGATACACTGCCTTTTCAAAATTGGGCCTACCCGGTTGGCAGCACTCAAACAGACAATCCATATTGGGATGCTTACAAAGTGTTAACAACTGATAATTTAAACAGAATGATATTATCAGGTGATTTGAAATTTAATTTCACAAGTTTCCTGAACCTGGTGATTAGAGGAAATATGGATAGAACCAGTGAGGATTATTTGAATGAAATGTATCAAGGCACATGGACTGCGGTTGCTTCATCAACCGGAGGCTTTGACCATAAAACTTTGCAGTCTAACCAAAATTATGGCGATGCGCTTTTGACTTTTAATAAAAATATTGCAAGTGACTGGCATTTGACAGCAATAGGTGGTGGAGCAATCAGAGATTACACACAGACTGGCATCGATATAAACAGTGGAAGAAACGGGATGCATAATCCTAACGTATTTATTACCAACAACGTTAATTTCAATAGCGGTGGCGGTGGATCAATTCAGGATGTTTATGATAGAAGACAAATACAGTCTTTATTTTATTCAGCTGAAATTGGCTTCAAAAATGCACTGTTTATAAGCACAACTGGCAGGAATGACTGGTCTTCTACTCTGCCTCCAGGGAAAAACGCATATTTCTATCCTTCAGTAGGAGTTTCAGCTGTGTTGACTGATTTGTTTAAAGGATTATATAGCTCGACGATGAATTACCTGAAGGTTCGCTCAAGCTACACTGAAGTAGGTAATGATTTACCAACGTTCATTATCAATCCTGTTTCAACAATAAATTCTGATGGATCAGTGAGCACTCCTACTACTGTGATTATGCCAGGAACTACTTTGAAACCGGAATTGACCAAATCAATTGAAGCAGGCCTTGATGCGGCTTTCCTGAATAATTTAATCAGATTTGAAGCCACATATTATAAAACCAATACTATTGATCAACTGTTTACGGTGGCGGCACCTCCAAGCAGTGGATATAAATACTATTACGTAAATGGCGGTAATATTGAAAACAAAGGTATTGAATTGACATTATCAGTTTCCCCGAAAATAGGGTCTGTAAAATGGACTTCAACAGTAAATTTCTCAAAGAATATAAATACTGTTAAATCATTGATCTCAGGTACTAACCTTCTTATTTATTCCCAGTTAGCTAATTCGTCTGCATATTATCAGGAAATTATTCCCGGAGGAAGCCTGGGTGATTTTTATTCCACAAGGTTTCAGCGTGATAAAGGCGGTGCTTATGTACTCAATTCTTTTTACATCAATGGTGTGAAGCAAGAAGGAACTTTGCCGCTGGTCGAGTCCCAAGCTCAAAAAATAGGGAATGCATTTCCTAACTTTTTGTTGTCATGGGGCAATAAATTCAATTACAAGAATTTTCAATTATCGTTCTTAATAGATGGGCATTTCGGAGGGCAAATACTTTCATTGACTCAGGCCATGCTGGATTACGCCGGCAATAGTGTTGAAACTGCACAGGCAAGGGACAAGGGATATGTGTTGGTGAATGGTCAGCAAGTAACAGATGTCAAAGGCTTCTATCAACTGAAAGCCGCAACTGGTGGTGCATTGGGAGAATATACCTATAGTGCAACAGCGGTTAGGTTGAGAGAATTGTCTTTGCTTTATAATTTACCTGCGCAAATCTTTAATGATTCGAAATATGTAAAAGGAATAAGCATTGGCTTGCTGGGAAGGAATTTATTTTTCTTCCATAAAGTTGCCCCTGTTGATCCGGAAATCGTTTCTAATAATGCAGGAGGCTTGAATGGGCAGAACGAATTTCTTGGTCTGGAATTATACAACATACCTTCTACAAGAAGTTATGGTTTCAGCGTAAATGTTCACTTTTAAAAAATATTAAACAGAACAATATGAGAAAGATTTCTTTATCATTAATTCTAATAAGCTTGATTGGTTTGTCTTGCACAAAAGATTTTTCAAGCATTAATACAAACAAATTAGGCTTCAAGTTTGAAGGTTCGTCTTCTGCTGTGCCTGACGCGTCAGGTTTTTTGCCACCGATCATGGCATACATTTATCCAAGTAACGGCGCATCCGGTGTAGCAAGCTGGGTATATCAGATTCAGCAAAATTTCAATAGCGATATTTATTCCGGCTATTGGATGATGGCAGGAGGATTTGGCCAGGGCAGCCATGTTGAATCCAATTATTATTATTATGATGGATGGGATTCATATTTATATCTCTCATGGTCAAATATCGTGAACCCATTCCTTTCGATTCAGGCTTCTGCGTGGGCATATCCCAATGCTGTTAATCAGACTGCGTTGGGCATGGCTTTCACTTCAAAAGTAATGGTTAGTGTAAGGGTGGCAGATGCTTTGGGCACATTGCCTTATTCTGGTGGTGGCACATACGATTCACTCGGTAAGATTTATAATACTTTCTTTTCGGAATTGGATTCAGCTATTTTCTATTTATCAAAAAATGCCAGCTCCCCGATTACAACAAGCGATTATTTTTATGGAGGGGATATTGCAAAATGGATTACGTTAACTAACTCTCTAAGACTTGAATTAGCCATGAGAATCGTAAAGGCTAATCCAACCTTAGCTCAGGCGCAGGCTGAAAAAGCAATGGCTACCGGTAATTTAATTACTGATAATAGTCAGAATGCTGCCTTTGTGCCGACGGGTGGTGTTGAAGGAGCCTTAACTACACTATACTATACATGGGGAATTGGAAACACTACACCCGGCGCAGATGTTGCAAGTTACCTCGTAGGTTATAATGATCCTCGCCTGCCTGTATTCCTGGCACCAACCAGCACTGCGGAAGGTAATACTGCGAGCCGTGTTCCTCTTGGCGGATACTGCACTCAAAGATTAGGCAGTGTTCAGGTTCCGGGAGATGTTACATTAACCGCTACAATGTTCTCTATGCCTGGCACAGGTATTCTGCAATCTGGTACAGATATTACGGCTCACCCGGAATCATCTACATTTTTTAATGCTGCCGAAACTAACTTTTTGCTATCTGAAGCTACGCTTCGTGGATGGAATATGGGCAGCTATACAAGCGGCGCTCAGGCTTATTATACTGCAGGCGTTACAGCATCGATGAATCAATGGAAAGTTTCTATAGGAAATTATCTTTCTACCTCAGCAACTCCTTCAGACTTTGTTGATCCTACATTGCCTGACAGAGACATTAAAGCTGTTTCAACCTGCTCTCCTAAATGGGACGATGCTACTTCTAATGAAGGGCATTTGGAACAAATCATTACTCAAAAATGGATATCACTTTGGCCGGTTAATTCACCTGTAGCCTGGGCTGAATATCGCAGAACAGGTTATCCAAAGTTGTTTCCTGGATATCTTACAGCTGTTGCGCCTACAGTTTCATGGGGTGGCCAAACTGTTGACAATGCAAGAAAGCTCAGATTGCCAAACAGTGAATACTCAAATAACACATCGAATGTCCTGAATGCAGTTAATAACTATTTAGGCGGAACAGATGATATTACTACTCATGTTTGGTGGGATGTTAACGCTCCTAATTTCTAACAGCAACTAATAGTATTTTCAATAAATAAAAGAGAGCCAAAGTAATTTGGCTCTCTTTTATTTTATAGTATTTATTAGATGCAAAAGAATCCCCGAATAAAACTTTTATTGGTTTATTTTCAATGTCACTGCATATTTTCCGGCTACATTATTTTGCATTTTTGCTGGGATATTAATAATAAGATTTGCTCCTTCTTGTTTCCATTTCAATTTTTCATTTGTTCCTAATATTTGAATTTTACTTTTTGGAGTGATGGTAAGATTGGCGATTTTAATTTGTGCAGGAATCGTCGCTTCGTCTTTCTCCGACAAATAAAAAGCATAAATATTTTTGCCGTCTTTTGATTGTGTGAAGAAAATATTATCAGAAGAATATGGCGCAATCGGTTTGCTGTTATAGATTCCTTCTCCATTTATTTTCATCCATGCACCAACATCTTTTAATCGCTGATATGCTGTGGGATCCCAATCTCCGTCAGGGCCAGGGCCAATGTTCAATAAAAAATTCCCGCCACGCGAAACAACTTTGACTAACAATTGCACAAGCTGCTGCGCCGATTTGTAATGATCGTTTGGCACGAAGCTCCACGAGTTGCCCATCGTCATACAAGTTTCCCAGGGAAAAGAAAGCGGCTTCTCAGGAACTTCTTGTTCCGGTGTTTGATAGTTTTCGAATTCTCCGCCAACGCTTCTGTCAACAACAATCAGCCCCGGTTGCAGGCTTCTTCCCATAGCGGCAATATTTTTCATATCAATATCCTGGTCATAGACAATTCCTTTCTGCCATTCCACATTTTTATCTACAGTTGATAACGGACGGACCCACCCGCCATCGAGCCAGAGAATATCCATCTTCCCATAACCGCTCATTAATTCTTTGATTTGATTGAATGTAAACTGCTTGAATGCATTCCATTTCTCCGGATATTTTTTCGGGTCATAGTTAACATTTCTATCCTTTGGCGGAAAATAAGGCCACCAATAATTTTCAGTATGCCAATCAGGTTTGGAGAAATATGCGCCGATTAAAAAGTTTTCTTTTCTGAATGCATTAAAAATTTCTTTCGCAACATTGCTTCTCGGGTTTGATGAAAAAGGAGTTTTTGATGAAGTGATTTTATAGTCTGTCTCCTTCGTGTCGAACATGCAAAACCCATCATGGTGTTTTGTAGTGAACACCACATATTTCATACCTGCATCTTTTGCAGCTTCCACCCATTTCTCCGGATGAAAATTTTGCGGATTGAAAGTTGTCTGCAGATTTTCATAAGCTTTTTTATATTCAAAATAATTTTGAGCATATTGCCCTCTTCGTTGTGTCCATCCTTCATCTTCAGGGCAAAGGCTCCAGCTCTCCACGATTCCCCACTCACTATAAGTTCCCCAATGCATGAACAATCCAAATTTCAAATCCTGCCATTGCTCAATCTTTTTTTGAACCAGCGTGTCTGTTGGTGGCACATAATTATTTTGTGCATTTACCAATAATGAAATTGTGAGAAGAAAAATTAATGAAAAATATTTCATGAACAGATAATTTAAAAATAAAGAACAAGAAATTATAAATAAGGAATGAGGAAGTTTGTTGATTTTGAAAGTAAGCTATTAATCGCGACTTACAATTCGCTATTCACCATTGACCATTCACCACTTGCTATTCTCCTTTATGAATTCCTTTTGTGTTATAATTCACTTTCCATAAAGTGTAGCGCATATATTGCATTTGCATGCGCTTTAAAAATTCGTCAAAATTTTTATCTTCTTTTTTGCTCCACAGCACTTCGCTCAATGCGCTCAATCTTGGGAATAACATGTATTCTACTTTGCGCGGATTGCTCATATATTCTGTCCACATGTTTGCCTGCGCACCAAGAATATATTTTTGATTTTCTTCTGCAAGACCTGCAGGAAACGGATTGTAATTATAAACTGTTTCAAGCGGGAGATAACCGCCAATGGTTAATGAATCTTCTGTCTTTGATTGTGCATGGTCTAAATAAACATATTCGCCCGGTGTCATCATCACATTATGATGTTGGTTCGCAGCTTCAATGCCTCCTTTCTCTCCACGCCAGCTCATAATCGTTGCATTTGGCGCAATGCCACCTTCCAATATCTCATCCCAGCCAATAATTTTTTTGCCTTTGCTGTTCACATATTTTTCCACTCTTTGAATGAAATAGCTTTGCAAACCTTCTTCATCTTTCAGACCTTTTTCTTTAATCAGGTTTTGACAAAATTCACTCCTCTTCCAATTGTCTTTAGGGCATTCGTCGCCGCCGAGATGAATATATTCAGCAGGAAATAATTGCATCACTTCATCCAACACATCTTCAATAAATTTAAAAGTGAACTCACTCGGGCAATACACATCTTCATAAACTCCCCAGCTTTGCTGCACTTGTTTTCCTGTTGAATCGCCGCTCCATGCAACACCTTTGTGAATTTTTGTGGATTCATTCGGAAAACAACTTAGCTGCGGATATGCAGCAATTGCTGCTGATGAATGCCCGGGCATTTCTATTTCGGGAATAATAGTGACATATCTGTCGGCTGCATATTTCACCACTTCTTTAATTTGCTCCTGTGTATAATAACCACAATGTTTTTCATTATCATTTCCTGTTCCCGGATGATGACCTATAATCGTTCCGTTTCTACAGCTACCTATCTCCGTTAGTTTCGGATATTTTTTGATTTCGATGCGCCATCCCTGGTCTTCCGTCAAATGCCAGTGAAAATAATTCATCTTGTGCATCGCGATATAATCAATATATTTTTTTACAAAATCAACAGGCATGAAATGTCTACCGGCATCAAGCATTAACCCTCTGTATTTAAAACGCGCATAGTCTTCAATTTCTACAGAAGCAATTTTTAAATCATCTGATTTTGCAACCGGTAATAACTGAATCAATGTTTGTGTGCCGTAGAATGTTCCCTGATGTGAATTGCCATTGATAGTTACTGACGCTGGTGAAACGCGCATGGTATAACGACCTTCCTCATCTGCAACCAATGTTTTGTTAGTAGAAAAAGAGATATAATTTCTGAAAGGCTTTTTTCCTGTTTTCAATTTGAAGCCATAAAAATTTTGCAGATAGTCATTAAAAAAATCAGCAGACCTTTTTTCGTCTTCGCCCTCGGCAACAATAATTGTCGTTTTATTAATCACAAAATTTCCCGGCTGTGGTGTCGCTTTCACAGGTTTCGGGATGATAGATATTTGTTGCGAATAAGAAATGCTGAACATCAATGCGCACAAAAAAGAAAAAATTGTCTTCATGATTTTTTAGTTAAGAGATGAATCAAGCGATTGCATGAGTATTAAAAAATATAGTTCGGAAAATTAAATGTTTTGCAGAAGAATAGGAGAGATGTTGGTGGAAAAGAATAAATAAATTTTTTTAAAAACTTCAGTTAGGAGAATGAGAAATAAGAAATTAGAAATAAGGAATAAGAAAGTTCGGAAATCACTTCTCCTTAATAATCTCCCATCCTGTAAATCCTTTAATCTTTATAATCATGGTTCAGACAAATAAAAAGGCGACATCAATTTGTCGCCTTTCATTCTAAAATATTTTATGGTTATTAAACGCCGGCTAATTTCAAGCTCATCGATGACGAAAAATGATGGAACTCATTTTTCACATCATTAAAAATTTTTTTAAAGGTTTCCATTCGCTCAGATAAGGCGTGCTGTGAATCATTTTTCACAGAGCGCAGAATGTTGAAGATGTTTTCGACTTTGTGATGAGAATCCGGCAAATCGTGCCTGAGTGTGTCAACCACTTCTTTGTGGCAGATGAAGAGGTTTTGAAAATGCTCGATTTGTGCGAGTACAGCATGTGGAAGCTTGTGAGTCGCCATGTCTTCAAGTTCGTGTTCGAAATGGCGGATTTCCTGTTTGATGGAGGAGAGTTCATGCTTCCATGTTTGAAGCTCCTCCTGAAACTGTTCGATGGTTGAAGATTCCATTGGTTTCAATTTTAGTGAAGAAATGAAAGAACTTATATGTCTAATTTAAGAAAACACGTGCAACTGAACAAAAATTTGTTTTAACAGCAGGTTGATAAATAATATTTTTTTAAACTTTGATTTTTTAGTTTTTATTAAATAAAAGTTGTGCTGTTTCTCTCTGGGTTCAGTTATCAATCCAAATCCTTATTTTTGAGCTTTCGTAGGTTAGAATGAATAATTTTTAAAGTTTTAGGGTTGTTATTAAAACTTTTTAAACATCTATTGGCGAATATCAATATTTAATGGAAAAGAAAGTAACCAAAATTGGAGTTCTTACATCTGGCGGGGATGCACCGGGAATGAACGCTGCTGTCAGGGCTGTTGTGAGAACGGGGATTTATTATGGGATGGAAGTGTTTGGGATTATGCGCGGCTATAGCGGCATGATTGAAAACGATATCGTACCGATGCATTCAAGAAGTGTTGCTAATATCATTCAACGTGGCGGCACTATTTTGAAAACTGCTCGCTGCAAAGAATTTTTTGAATATGAAGGAAGAAAAAAAGCGCATGCCAATCTGAAAAAACTTGGCATTAATGGTTTGGTAATTGTAGGTGGCGATGGCTCATTCCGTGGCGCTCATAAATTCAGCAATGAATTTGATATTCCCTGCATCGGTCTTCCAGGAACGATTGATAAAGATATTGCCGGCACTGATTTCACCATCGGTTTCGATACGGCTGTGAACACTGCGGTTGAAGCGATTGATAAAATACGCGACACTGCTGATGCGCACGACCGGCTTTTTATTATCGAAGTGATGGGCCGTGATGCCGGTTATATTGCTTTGCATAGCGGCATTGCAACAGGTGCTGAACATATATTAATACCTGAAAGAAAAACAGATATTGAAGAGCTGATTGATTCACTCACTGAAAAAGAGCGCCGCAAAAAATTAGTGAACATGGTAGTCGTTGCTGAAGGTGATAATTTCGGTGGCGCAGATGAAGTGGCGAAAGTGATCAAAGAAAGAATCCCAAATGCTGATACAAGGGTGTGTGTGCTGGGTCATATTCAGCGTGGGGGTGCACCAAGTTGTATGGACAGAGTGATTGCAAGCCGCATGGGCTATTCTGCTGTGGAATGTTTGATAGAAGGAAGGTATAATGTAATGGTCGGGATATTGAATAACAGGATGCATTACACACCACTCGAAAAAGCTGTGAAAGCAAAACAGAAAATCACAGATGAATGGCTGAAGATTGTTAAGATACTTGCTTCTTAAAACTTATCAGGTAGAATGAAATATTCTGCCTTTATTTTTTAAACAAACCGAAACAAATAAAAACTGTACATGTCAAAACATTTATCGAAATACCTGCATCAAACGATGGATAAGCAAGCCGGTTTAGAGCACACTTTTCATCGCACAAAGATTGTTGCCACTGTAGGACCTGCTTGCGACACTTATGAAAAATTATTAGACCTCGTGAAAGCCGGTGTGAATGTTTTCCGCCTGAATTTTTCTCATGGTGCGCATGAAGACAAGGCTCGTATCATTGACCATATCAGAAAGATTAATACAACTGAACCATATAACATCGCAATACTCGGCGATTTACAAGGACCGAAATTGCGTGTTGGTGAAATTGAAAATGGCAGTATGGAAGTGGTTGCCGGAGATATTCTCACATTCACGAATGAGAAATTAGTTGGTACGAAAGAAAGAATTTATGTTTCATATCCTAATCTTCATTCTGATGTGAAGATTGGAAATATCATCATGATTGATGATGGAAAGCTTGAGGTAAGAGTAGTTGGTATTGAAAAGAACAATGACGTAAAAGTTCAGGTGACGCTTGGTGGAATTCTGTCTTCTAAAAAGGGAATTAATCTTCCTGATACAAAAATTTCTTTGCCTGCATTGACGGATAAAGATTTGGTTGATCTTGAATTTATCATCGAACAAAAATTAGATTGGGTTGCATTGTCTTTTGTTCGGCACGTAAAAGATATTGTTATCCTTCGCAGCAAATTGCAGGAGAAAAAAAGCAAGACAAAAATTATTGCAAAAATTGAAAAGCCGGAAGCGCTTGTTAATATCCGCGATATTATTCTTGAATCCGATGGCATCATGGTTGCACGTGGAGATTTGGGTGTTGAGCTTCCTGTTGAGCAAGTTCCGCTGATTCAAAAACAGCTTATCAGAAAATGTTTGCATAGAGCAAAGCCTGTAATTGTTGCTACGCAGATGATGGAAAGCATGATTGAGCGCACCAAACCAAACAGAAGTGAAATTACTGACGTTGCAAACGCAGTGCTCGAAGGTGCAGATGCAGTCATGTTAAGTGCGGAAACAGCAGCAGGGCAACATCCTTCATTGGTGGTTGAAACCATGCGTAAAATTATTATGGAAGTGGAGAAGAATGATTATCCTTATAACCTCGAAGATAAATTAGCGCCACAACCTCATTCGCCTTCTTTTTTGAGTGATGCGATTTGTTACAATGCATGCAAGCTTGCCAAAGATGCGAATGCTGATGCATTGATTGGGATGACACAAAGCGGTTACACCGGTTTCATGCTTTCAAGCTATCGCCCGAAATCACCACTGTATATTTTCTCTAAAGAAAAAACGCTGATAAATCAATTAAGCCTGAGCTGGGGCGTTCGCGCTTTTTATTATGATGAAGAGAATAGTGTGGATGATATTTTTGATGATCAGGCGCAAATATTGAAAGAAAGAGGATTTGTGAAAACCGGCGATGTGATTGTGAACACCGGCAGTTTGCCTGTTCAATTGCATTTGCCAACAAACATGTTGAAGATTACAAAACTGGATTAATGATATTTTCGGTTGTGCATGACCGATAAAATGAATCCCTGAGCTTTCAAAAGATCAGGGATTCATATTTTAGATACATTATAATAATAAAGGCTGCAAATATTACTATCCGTCTTTCTTATCTTTGCCACCGAATAGTTTTTTAAAGAAACCTTTCTTTTTGTCAGCAACAGTGTCTTTCTTTGATGGAACTATCTTATCCTCTTTCTTTTTGTCACCTTCTTTGGTAGCTTCTTTCAAAACTTTTTCTTCATCTGGAGAAAGCTTGGAATCTATGGGAACTTTTTGTGTAGTCGTGTCCATATATTCACTGGCATTGCCATTGCCTGCGTCAATGCCTTCCGCACCAGGCGGCGGAGTTTTGTCGAGGATGATATTATAGTCAAAAGATTCCTTCAAATTTTCAGGCTGAACGAATTTTATTTGCTTATCAAGACCGAGCGTTTTATCAGCAAATGCTTTCTGAAAAAAATATTCCCAGATAGGAAGTGCAGCGCGGCCGCCATAACCCAATCCGCTTTCAAGACGTATGAAACGGTCATCACATCCAATCCAAACACCAGCTAGTAACTGTGGCGTATAACCGAAAAACCATGCATCAGAGTTGTCGTTTGTAGTCCCTGTTTTAGCACCCATTTCTGCAACGCCTAATCTGCTTCGTAAGCCTGATGCTGTGCCAATATCAGCAGCGCCCTGCATCATGCGGCTCATGGTGTAGGCAGTTCCCTGGCTTATCACTTCTTTTCTTTGTGGCTCAAAGCGCTCAAGAACATTACCGTTCTTATCTTCTATGCGTGAAATATAATATGGTTTTGTATCGAAACCGCCGCCTGAAAACATGCTGTAGCCCCACATCATTTCAAACAAAGAAATTTCGCAGGTGCCCAATGCAATGGATGGATAAGGCTCAACTTTTGTCGGGATATTTATTTGTTTAATGAAATCTGCAAATCGCTGCGGTCCTACTTGCTTAATAATATATGCTGATGCGCAGTTTAGCGAGTAAGCAAGTGCACTTGCCATTGAAACCATCGCTCCATTTCCTTTGCACAGGCCTTTTGCAGGAACCATTCCTGAGCCTGGAAAATATTGTGCTGTGTTTTCTACTTGTGTTTGCGGGTTGAATCCTGCTTCTTCCATGGCAAGGCTATATAAGAATGGTTTTATAGAGGAACCGACTTGCCTTTTTGTATTGATATTTGCGTGATCGTATTTGTAAACTTTGAAATCGATGCCTCCGATCCATGCCTTCACAGCTCCGGTGATCGGATCCATTGCCATGAAAGCGGTTTCTAACATTTGCCTGTTGTACTTAATAGAATCAAGTGGTGTCATCACTGTATCTTTCTCACGCTTGCTGTTCCATGCAAACACTTTCATCTGCACAGGTTGATTGAAAGCTTTTTTTATATCTGCATCACTAAAACCATCATCTTTCATATTCTGCCAGCGATCACTTTTTTTCATATAACCTTCCAGCACATTTTTATGCTCAACCCATGCTGTTCCTTTTTTGATGCTGTTCTGTGAGCTTAATACTTTTTGAAGAACAGGCATGTGCTTTGCCACAGCTTCTTCTGCGTAAGTTTGCATGCGTGGATTGATAGTCGTGAAAATTCTCAGGCCATCTTCATATAAATTATATGGTTCGTTCGTGACAGGGTTTTTATGTTCTTTGCACCATTTCTTCAATTCATCTCTTATCACATCTCTGAAATAAGGAGCAAGGCCATTGTTCTCATCCATTTTTTTGTAATAGCTCATGTCAATTGGCTTTGCCTTATACTTCGCAGCCACGTCTGCCGATATGAAATTGTTTTTCAGCATCTGGTTGATAACTGTGTTGCGCCTGTCAAAAGCCCGCCTGTTATTTCTTCTTGGATTATATATATTATTTCCTTTGAGCATTCCGACCAAAATAGCAGCTTCATCAACGTCAAGCCTATCGGGTTCTTTCGAAAAAAAAGTTCTTGAAGCATTTCTGATCCCATATTGATTGTCCCCGAACGGCACCGTGTTGAGGTAAAGCGCAAGTATTTCCTGTTTGGTAAAATTTCTTTCAAGCTTTACGGCAATCACCCATTCTTTTAATTTTTCAAGCCCGCGAAGCCATTTGTTTTTTGATCCCTGGTCAAGCATATTTTTTGCAAGCTGCTGTGTGATGGTGCTGCCGCCGCCATCGTGGCCGAGTTTGCCAATTGCGCGGAGCACTGCCCAACCATCAATTCCTGAATGCTCGTAAAAGCGTTCATCTTCGGTCGCAACAAGCGCATCAATCACATTCTTCGAAATATCTTTATACTCCACATTGCTGCGGTTGCCGCGATCTGTGTAATATTTTCCCATGCTCGTGCCATCATCAGCATATACTTCCGATGCAAGCATGATGGATGGATTCTCAAGCTGCTTCAGCGAAGGCAGCTTGCCGAACATATCGAAATTGATCATCACGATAAAAATAATGAGCACTGTCAGGCAGAAGAAGAAAATGCCCCAGAAAATGCGGACGGCTTTTGACATATAAGGATGAATTAGATAAGCAAAGATTGCTATTAAAGATGATTAGCAAAAATCTTACCTGAAATTAATAAAAGATGTTGCGATGCAAAATCATCGGTTATTAAAGTTTTAATAATGTTTTTTAGGTTTGCCACAGACAGAGCCGCAGAAATAGAGTATAATTTTCTTTACTTTGTTTTGTTTGTTCGCTCAAAAGCTAATAACGAAATGCTGCAGCACTAACTAAAACTTTCCAGGATAAGAAGCATTCAAAAACCTTTTATAGGCCGGAATATCTTTGTTAATCTTCAACGCTTCGAGATTTTCAGTTGAGATGATAATGATGGAATATTTCGCAACAGGCAGCCACGGAACAACTTCTCTTGGTGCTGTTTTTTTTGCCTTATCTAGATAGGCAAGCGCTGCATCGGAGTTTTCAAAACCACTTATCACTACAAGTTTTGCTGTGTCATTCAAAGGCACTATGCTAATGTCGAAAGTTTTATTATAGAAATTTTCCTGGTTATATCTGTTGAATGCATTTTTTGTTTCGTTGACATACACAGGGTCTACTTTATCCATTAGTATAGCAACGGCCTGTGCCTTGTCCGGGTTATATATAAAACCTGTTTTCATGGCGACCATCAGCAATGAATCTCTTTTCATTTTTTGGAGCATAGCCATTTTCAGCGAATCATTTTTAGCAATCTGCAAAGCGTTTTTTATAGAATCCATCTCATGCTGCATCTTCACCATTTTCAACCTTGCTTTTTCCAGGCTGTCGCTCTTTGCTTTTTGGGCCGCCCTTGCAGAATCGCTGATGGCTTGCTGCACAATTTTATTCCCGGATGGTTTGTCTTCCGTTATAACAATTGAATCTTCTTTTGCTCTTTCGATCTGAAGCCTGGTGAGATAATCTTCTATCTGTTTGCGGCGGCTGAGCACATCTAAAAATGTTTTTGCCTTATTCGCCATCGGCGTTTTCGGATATTTTTGAATGATGTTGGTGAACTCAACTTTGGCAGCATTGTCCTGCTGAGCTCTCACCAGATATACAGCTTCTATATACAACAACTGTGGTGTCCAGTATTTGTCGCCATAAGAACTGTCTGCAGCTTTTTTGTCAGCCATCGCTTCTTCAAATCTTCCTTCAATAAATGAGTTGTAAATATCTTCATATCTTTTAGTTGCTTCTGCCTTTGGTGCTTCAGCAGCTTTTTTATATGCATCCGGATAAGCAGCAATATTTGTAAGCTTGCTGTTCGGATATTTTTCCATCATCATCTTCAATATCCGCTTCGCATTTTCTTCATCACCGAGTTTTTTGTAGCAATAATAAAGATTGAATAAAGCTTCTTCATTGAATTTTGTGTTTGGGAATTTTTTCAGCAACGAATCATAGAACCTGATGGCTTCGCGATAATCTGATAATCCTTCCTGAAAAGATTTTCCGATAATGAATAATGAATGTTCGATCGTGTCATTCGATTTCTTCATTGATTCCGGAGCTAAGGGAATATTGTTGAGAAGTGCATCAAAACTTATATCTTGTTGAGCTCCGTTAGCACCAGACTTGCCTGCTAAAGCCAGAGAATCTGCTGCTGATTTTTTACCAGTGTTAAGATTCCCTTGTGAGGATTTTGATGCAATCTGCCAGAAGTCTGAGTTCTGTCGGTTTCCCCATTTCGATTTGAAATCACTGAAGCCTTTTGATTTGAGCTGGATATTATAAAAATACCATTCAGTGCTGTTGCCGTTGCCGCCAAATATGCCTGAGTTCGTATTATTGTTGCCATTGACAGAGAAGTTGCCCGAAGCATATTGATCTTCATCTTTAAGCCCTTGCAATTTGCGCAAGCGCTTAGCTAATTTTTTTATGTAAGCATCTCTTTCTTCTTTTGTCATTGCTGCAATTTTCTGAAGGCTATCTTCTCTGTCAATCACATCAAGTGCAGCTATGATTTTGTCAAGTGTTTTTCTTTTCTCAATAAAATCCGCAGGATTTTCAAGAGCGAATTTGTCTGTCTCGTCAACGCTGTCATAATAATTTCTTGCATGCCTGTAATCCTTATCTCCGAAATATAAATCGCCTAATAACAGAAAGGCTCTGTTCTTTTGATTGTTTTCCGGCAATGCATACTTCAGCGATTTCATCAGCATAGAAATAGCGCCGGGCTTATTTTTTCTTTCCAGTTCAATTTGTGCAGCAGCATAATAAATAATGTCCCTGTAATTTTCAAACCTTGCTTTTTTTGCCATGCTCACTAATGCATCAATATTTTGCTGTATGAGTTTATCATCCGTCCCCTGATTTTGCCTGATGAAATTCATTCGCGCATACACTTCCATCACGGGGTCGTAGGTGTGCTCAAAAACTTTTTGATAATATTCCTGTGCTTTGTCATGTTTCTTTGATCTTTCAAACAGTTGAGCAATCAGGTATTCTCGTCTGGATTTGTCTTGTCTGTCATCAACTCCGGGTAAAGTTTTGATAAGATGTTGTGCAGCGCTGTCATAAATGTTTTGTGAGTAAAACCATAGAGCCTGCACTTCCTGCAAATCATTTTGCAATCGTTGTGGAAATTGCTGATCTTGTTTCAACACTTCGATAAGTCCGCCTGCTTCAGGAAGCTGATTATTCGCAATATAAGTTTTCACCTGCCAGATAAAAGATTCGTTGCGGCTTGGAGGAAGTGAAAAAGTTCTTTTGAGGATATTTCTTTTTTCGTTTGTTGCAACGATCATTGAATTGCCGCCTTCTTCGCTGTTGGCATTACTGCCAATCGGTTTGTCATAACCATCTTTTTCTTTGGGAGAAAATGCATAGTTCACAAACTGAAAAGTAATATGTGCCGAATCGAGCTGGTTGCGGAAATAAAATGCTTTTCCCATCAGCATATACAAATTATCGATCCAATCATTTCTCAAATCATGGTTTAAAATGCCGGCTGTGCTTTTATAAATGATAGAGTCAAGTTCTCGCCTGTCTTTTGAAGTAATATCGAGTGTATAAGGATAAAAACTAAGCAGCTTTTCATAATTATCTCTGTGCTGCGCTGTAGCTCTTGCAATGATTTCATTCAGCTTCACATTCGCATTGAAAAAATAATTGTAGTGAGTTACAGTGTTCTGAATAAAATGCCTTGGGAGCTTAAATTTTTTCTCGTCAGTTTTCTCGGCACCTAATTTAGAGTTCTCATATTTAGCCGGTTTTTTGATGTCCATGGTAGAATAGACCGGCTGCCCGAAACCTTCGAGGCAAACAAGGGAGAGCAACAGAAAAAATAAAAATGTGTTTCGGTTCACAATATCCGTTTCAATTTGCGGCGCAAACTAATGTCTTAATAACTGATTTTCAAGAATATTATTGCACTTCAAGTGGCTGTCAAATCAACTTGTTATCAACATTATTGCAATTATCCATTAATAAATTATCAACTATCAACTGTCCTCCTTCATTCTCAATTAATCGTACCTTTATTTCAGAAATTTTATTATGGCCAAATTCGATGTCAATTCCTCTCTGAAGCGCCTCCAGAACCGCTATCGCCTCGTTATCATGAACGATGACAGCTATGAAGAAGTGGTCACTTTTAAATTGTCGCGCCTCAGTGTTTATATATTTTTAAGCACGGTTTTTGTTCTGTTAACCGGGCTCACAGTGGCTTTGATCGTGTTCACTCCGCTGAAACTGTATATTCCCGGCTACGGCGATGTGAATAATACTAAGGAGCTCCGTGAACTAAAAGTGCGTACTGATTCGTTAGAGCAACAGGTGAAGTATAAAGACTTGTATTTGCTGAACATCAAAAATGTTTTGCAGGGCAACAAGCCGGTGTCTGTTGACACAACAGCGCTGAAGATTCCGAAACCCGAAAAAATTGATGACTAAAATCTGATACCAATGTTCAACGCAAAATCCAAATCCGAATCGCTGGGCGAAACTTCATCGCCGAGCGGAAGCGCAAGCCTTATTGGCGCAGGCACCACCCTCAAAGGCGACATTACCAGCAACGGCGACATTAGAATTGACGGAACGCTCGATGGCAACATCCACAGCACAGCTAAAGTTGTTATCGGCGCGAACGGAACTGTCAATGGCGACATCAATGGCCAGCAGGCTGATGTGATGGGCAAAGTTACCGGCAGCATTAAAGTGAAAGACTTGCTGCAACTGAAAGGCGGCAGCATGGTAACCGGCAATTTGCATGCATCTAAACTGCAGATTGAGCCGACAGCGAATTTCAATGGGGAGTGCCACATGACGCACAATGTTGCGAACATGCCGGCTTCTAAAATTGACAAAGATACTGTGAAGGCTGCTTCTTAATCGGTTTTTGTTTTCACGTGTTTTATGATTACATGGCTTTGCGTGAAGCTGTGAAGAGATTCTTTTTTAATAAGAAATAGAAAATCAGGAATAAGGAATTAGAAAGTTTGGGTGATTAATGTTGAAGTACTGTAATTATTTGCAACACATTTCTTACAGATGACGTAATTGCAGCATAATCTCCATTCTTCAAAATATCTTTAGTCATTAATTTGCTTCCCATTCCAACGCCGCAAACACCGGCTTTGAACCATGCTGTTATATTTTCTTTAGAAGTATCCACTCCGCCGGTTACCACAAAATCAATATTCGGGAATAAAGGTTTGATGGCTTCAACAAAAGAAGGTTTTAATAAATCGCCGGGAAAAAGTTTGATGAGATTGCATCCTGCTTTTTCTGCCTGATGGATTTCTGTCGGTGTCATACATCCGGGGATCCATAATATCTTTTGCATGTAAGCTACATCGCAAACGCTGCTGTCAAACACAGGGCTGATCAGCACGTCCGCTCCGGCATCAATAAATTTTGCAGCATGCTCCGGTGTTTTAATAGTGCCTGCGCAAAGCATCAGATCGTTCATGCTCTTATCTCTTTCTTTCACTAATGCATTAAAATTCTTTAAAGCATTTTCTCCACGATTAGTAAATTCAATTACCCGTGCTCCGCCCTCATACAAAGCTTTGACAACGGAAATGCATACCTGCAAATCATCGTGATAGAATAACGGCAGCAAGCCTTGTGCTTTTATTTTTTGTGAATTCTGTTGTTCGCTGTTCATGTCGTCAATGGTCAATGGTGAATAGTGAATAATATTAAGTGCAAAAATAGATAACTTGTTTCAGCATTCACTATTCACCATTGACTATTCACTAATCGATTTTCAAAAACTTCTGGATCTCTTCTAATGATTTTCCTTTTGTCTCGGGAAGGAATTTTATAACGAAAATCAAATGCAACAACATCATTGCGCTGTAAAAAACAAAAGAATAAAAGCCGCCGTCTTTGCTGCCTTCAACAATAATCGGGAATGTCCATGAAATAATGGCTGCCATGATCCAGTGCGTGAAGCTTCCGAGTGAACCGCCTTGTGAACGGACAGAGTTGGGAAAAATTTCTGAAATGAAAACCCAGATGACAGCTCCTTGTGAAAACCCAAAGAATGCGATAAATCCAATCAAATAAACAAGCACAAAACTGTTTGCATTATGCTCTCCACTGAATGCATTTGCAGTGAGCGCAAGAAAAACAATCATCCCAACGGAGCCGATAATTAATAAAGTCTTTCGCCCGAATCTGTCAATGAGCGACATGGCGAGCAAGGTGAATACTAAATTGGCTGCGCCGATATATACGGGTTGCAGATATGCATGTGCTTTATCAAAACCAGCCATTTCAAAAATGCGTGGTGCATAATATAAAATAGCATTAATGCCGGAAAGCTGATTGAACATAGCAAGCACCACAGAAAAGAAAATAGGTTTCTTGTATTTCCCGCTGAACAAACTTTCCTGAGCGCCATGTTTGGAAAGCTCATGTTCTTCACGGATTAATTTTGCAGCATTCGGTTCTCCGGTTCTTGCAAAAATTTCTTCAGCTTCATCATCTCTGTTGTTGAGCACCAGCCAGCGTGGGCTTTCAGGAATCGTGCGCAACAAAATCGCGAATAACCCTGCCGGCAACACCATTATACCAAGCATCCATCGCCATGAATTTTCTCCACCACTTGCAAAAAGGAAATTGGTTACATAAGCAATAAAAATCCCTGCAACAATATTAACCTGGAACGAGCCTGCAAGTCTGCCTCTCTGCTGAGCCGGAGAAATTTCAGATATATACATTGGTCCGACAACTGACGATGCGCCAACTGCGATCCCTCCGATGAAACGGAATGTTACAAATAAAATCCACACAGATGAAATAGTACATCCAATTGCAGATATCAGATACAAAACAGCGATTGCCATCAATGTTTTTTTTCTGCCGAATTTTTGTGCAGGAATGCCTGCGATAATCGAACCAATCACTGTCCCAATCAAGCTGGATGCAACTGTGAAACCTTGCCAGAAAGAACTGAGTTGCCATAATTGCTGGATGGTTTTTTCTGCGCCGGAAATAACTGCAGTTTCAAAACCAAAAAGAAAGCCGCCAAGTGCAGCAATCAGTGCAATTCGAGTTGGATAGGAAAGCATATCGTTTGTTTTTGATGATCAGAATTATTCCGGGATACAGGTGAGTGTTAGTCTTGTAAATATATATTCAACCTTTTATGCACAACACTCAAAACTAAAGATATGATTTACTGACTTTATTAATCCACAAGTTTTGCATATTAATCCTGTACTGCTAATAAAAATACCAACGACGAATTAGATGTTCCCCTTATATTTGTGCACTCAAAACTGTTAATCATGAACAACACATTCAAAGACACTTTGGCGAAGCACAGTTTGCTTCAGCACCCTTTTTATCTTGCATGGAATGAAGGCAAGCTTACCCGCGAACAACTTGCACTGTACGCAGGCGAATATGGTTCTTTCATAAAACTAATAAGCAAAGGCTGGCAGCAAGCGGGTGAACAGAAAATTGCAGAAGAGGAAATGGAGCATTACGAACTTTGGCAAAAATTTGCTGGTAGTTTAGGCACCCATTCTATTGCTGCAAATCTTCCTGCTGTAAAAAATCTGGTTGAGGAAACTAATAACCATTACTCAAATTATCCGGCTGCATTAGGAGCACTTTACGCATTTGAAGCGCAACAACCTGCTACTGCTTCTTCCAAATTAGAAGGTTTGAAAAAGCATTATAGCACTTGGAATGCTGATGAAACTTATTTTGAAATTCATGCAACCGATTTTGCTGAGCCTGCTTTGCTTGAAGAAAAAATCAATGCGTTGAATGAAAACGATAAGGCAATTGCCCATGAAGCATGTGCTTCCACAACAAAGGCATTGTGGGATGCATTGACAGGGATTATGGATGCACAAAAGAATTAAAGTACATCGGAATAAATTGATTAGCCCTCAAAATTTTTGAGGGCTTTATTTTAAAATAATAATTTTTTCAAATTAGTAAGAATAATTTCGAAGAGATGGTTTAACTTGTCGCTTGTTAGCAATTCTTCATTACTGACTAAATCAGCAGCCATCATGAGATACAATTTTATCAAAATTGTTTTTTTTAGCCTCATTTTTACAAATGTCATTCTGACAATTAAATTGCAGGCACAAAACCAGGTTCAGCTTTCTATCAGAGAAAATCCTTCGAATCTGACCATCAACAAATATATCTATGGTCATTTTTCAGAAGATTTGGGGAGGTGTATTTATGATGGATTTTGGGTCGATTCATCTATATCAGTCAAAAAACAAAACCGCATCAGGCTTGATGTGGTGGATGCACTGAAGAAAATAAAAATACCTGTGCTTCGCTGGCCAGGCGGATGTTTTGCAGACCAATACCATTGGCGCGATGGGATCGGACCGAGAAATGAAAGAAAGAAGACGGTGAACACTACCTGGGGAATGGTGACCGATGACAACACTTTTGGCACGCACGAATTTTTGGAATTATGCAATTTGTTAGGCTGCGAGCCATATATCGCAGGCAATGTAGGAACCGGAACTCCGCAGGAAATGGAGAACTGGCTTGAATATTTGAATTATAATGGAGAAAGTACGCTCACGGATTTGCGCAAGCAAAATGGAAGAGAAAAACCGTGGAATGTTTCATTCTGGGGAATCGGTAATGAAAGCTGGGGCTGTGGCGGAAGCATGACTCCTGAATATTATGCAAACGAATACAAACGCTATTCTGAATTTGCAAAAAGCTATCCAGGCGCTCCTTTAAAAATGATTGCAAGCGGCGCAAATTCCGATGATTATAACTGGACGGAAGTGATGATGAAAAATACAGGTCTCTGGAATGCGTGGGGGATTTCGATGCATTATTACACATTGGTCGGCGATTGGGATCACAAAGGATCGGCAACACAATTCACAGAAGAGCAATATTTCAAAGCGTTGAAAAGTTGTTTGCGCATTGAAGAATTGATTAACCGCCATTCAGCGATTATGGATGTGTATGATCCTGAAAAGAAAAAAGCATTGGTGGTTGATGAATGGGGAATCTGGACAGATGTTGAACCGGGAACAAAGTCTGCATTCTTATACCAACAGAATAGTTTGCGCGATGCACTAATTGCTGCAACTACTTTGAATATTTTTAATAATCATTGTGCAAGAGTGAAAATGGCAAATCTTGCTCAAACTGTGAATGTGCTTCAATCGCTGGTGCTCACTGATAAAGAAAAAATGTTGCTGACGCCTACTTATTATGTATTCGATATGTACAAAGTCCACCAGGATGCGACATGGCTGCCTGTTCAATTTTCAAGCCCGGATTATACTTTAGGAAATGAAAAAATTGCAAGTGTGAATGCATCAGCTTCACGAGATGCATCTGGTGCAGTTCATATTTCGCTGGTGAATCTAAACCCCGCAAAACCTGTTACTATCAAAGTTTCGTTACAGGGAATCAATTCCAAAAACATTTCAGCGCAGATTTTGACTTCACAAAAATTTACTGATGTGAACACTTTTGATAAGCCATATACTGTTCGCAACGCAGCATTTCTGGGAGCAAAAAAACAAGGAGATGATTTGGTGGTTGAGATGCCGGCGCAATCGTTGGTGGTAGTTGAGCTAAAGTAGATATGAAGTGATAAGGAGATAAGTGGTAAGTGTTGTTTTTATATTTGATATTATATTCGCCATATTTCAATAAAATGCTGTATGAAAAAAATAAATTTTGGTTTGATGATTTCGTTGTGTCTCGCAATAGCATCTTGCAATAATGAGCAAAGCAAAAAAGAAACAAAAGAAGAAATGAAAACAGGTATAACGAAGTCTGAATGGGGAACAACCGATGGCAAACAGGTTTATTTATTTACCCTCACCAATAAAAATGCTGCGCAGGTTAAGATTTCAAATTATGGTGGTACCATCACATCGTGGACAATGCCTGATAAAAAAGGCAATACCAGTAATGTTGTTCTTGGGTTCGACAGCCTGTCAGGTTATCTTGCAAAGCCGCCTTATTTCGGCGCGACTGTCGGCAGATATGGAAACAGGATTGCAAACGGCAAATTCAAAATTGATAATAATGAATATACGCTTGCAACAAACAATGGGAAAAATGCTTTGCATGGCGGATTAAAAGGTTTTGATAAAGTGGTTTGGGATGCAGATACATTAGTAGATTCTGTTGCTTCGCTCACTTTAAATTATACAAGCAAAGATGGTGAAGAAGGCTATCCGGGAAATTTAAAAGTAAGCGTGAAATTCAGCTTGTCTGATGATGACGAGGTTACAATTGAATACAATGCAGAAACAGATAAAGCCACTCCTGTAAATTTGACCAACCATAGTTATTTTAATTTGACGGGAGATGTCAAAAACACAATTCTTGATCACACTTTGATGATAGATGCGGATCATTACACTCCGGTTGACAGCACATTAATACCAACAGGAGAAATTGAACCTGTGAAAGGAACAGCATTTGATTTCACAAAACCTGAAAAAATTGGAGCAAGGATTGATCAGGTGAAAGGTGGTTATGATCATAATTTCGTGCTGAACAAAAAAGACAATTCATTACAACTTGTGGCTTCGTTGTCTGATTCAATCAGCGGAAGAAAAATGGAAGTGTACACGACTGAGCCGGGCATCCAATTTTATACAGGCAATTTTTTAAATGGCAGTATAAAAGCAAGTGATGGCAAACCAATTAATCAGCATGCTGCATTATGTCTGGAAACACAACATTTCCCTGATTCGCCTAATGAGCCATCTTTTCCATCAACCATATTAAAGCCGGGGGAAAAATATCATTCGATTACAAAATATAAAATCTCGGTGCAGTAAGAATTAGTAATTGATAATTAAAAATTATTAAAACTATATTGATATTCAATTTTTCCGAGCATTTCCTTTTGTTTATTAAAACAGGTTTCTTTTGTTCTTAATCCCTGCTCATTGTATTCATACAACCATTTTTGATAATTGTTGCTGCCCTCGGGAACAAAAAGCATCGAGCTTAATTTGTTGTTTTCAGTATATGTGAAAACATAGTCAGGCAAAAGACGCTTGGCTTTTTCATTGTAGCGGACGATATCAGTGAGCCTTTTATTATCGTCATAGTAATAATAAATAGTTGGAAGATTGAATCTGTTGCGTGTTGCATGTTCTTCTGCAATATTCCCTTTTTCATCTTTCACAAAACTGATGAAAGTGGTGTCTGTGTTATTTTTAATTTTTAACATGCTCAACGGTTTTCCATCTGATCCATATTTCCACAAATGTTGTTCGCTGTTTTTTATTTCTCCACTTGTTTCAGTAGAAGAATTCTTAATGGAAGAAATATTGCCGTAAGCATCATATAAATATTCTGTGGTGCTTTGATAATTCTTGCTCGTGTCAATTGTTTTTTGAAGCTGTCCGGTTGCCGTGTAAAACGAAATCAGAGAAGCTTCTCTTGAAAAGTCAGTTTTTGTATAAGTTGAAATTTGTGAATAATCTTTTGATACTGTCTGCCGGCATTCAAAACCTTCAGTTGGTAGGTTATTGCTCTCAAAACTTGAAATGATTACAGATTTTGTTTTGTTGTCTTTATACGTTTTCCATTTTTCATTTGCCTGCTGAGTTGCAATAATATCCTGATAATAAAACTGCGCAAAAGAATTGTTCGCAAGAAGGACTATAATAACAAATGCAAAAAGTGACTTCATTTTTGGTTTCGTTGGGTTGGCAAAAATAACCATGAAACATGAACGAAAAAATTGATGCTTTAATGTGTAGGTCATACATTAAGCAACAGGAAATATTTCAAAACCTTTGTTTTCCGAAGGAATATTCTTGATGTGAGAATAAATGTTATTTTGACTAATATTAATCTTGTTTAACGACATCTGAGCAATGAGAGAGTAAAACTCCTCAAACTGAATTTAATTTCGGCTATGTTCCTTATTTTTATTTAAAAATTTCCCTTGTCGCATTTAGAAGAAAGAAAAGAAAAAATTTGCCTGAATTGCAAAGCGAATTTGATCGGTCGCTATTGTCATGTATGCGGACAGGAGAATCTCGAACCCAAGGAAACAGTCTGGCACTTGGTCAATCATTTCTTTCAGGATGTGACCCATTTCGACGGCAAGTTTTTCAGCACCGTAAAATATCTGCTTACCAAGCCCGGTTTTCTTTCGCTTGAATATATGAACGGGCGACGTGCAAGTTATCTGAACCCGATACGCATGTATGTTTTTACCTCTGCCATTTTCTTCCTGATACTTTTCTCCACTCCCGGAACGGAAAATTTTATGAAGCTGAACGAGAATCCTGAACAAGCTAAAGAAAAAGCCGAAGGAGTTAAAGATTGGCAGCGCCAGATAACAAAAACACAATCACAAATAAAAACAGCCAGAGATCAAAAAGAAGATACAACTGAGCTTGTGGATGAATTGAAGGCGCTGAACGAAAAAATAACAGCAGCTAAAAAAATCTACGGAGATACTACTACTCGTAAGTTCGATAATAAAGATGTCGCTTTAATGATGCTCCGGTTTAACATGGATAGTTTGAGAAAAGGCATGCCTGATTCAATAACAAATAAATTGAGCGGCGCATTGGAAAAACACGATTCGCAAAAAAGAAACAAAGGAGATGTAGATGATATGTTTGGCGTTTCAGAAAAAAAATATCCAACACCTGTTTTTTACGACTCGGTACAAAACTCATTGCCATCGAATCAGAGAGATGGGTGGATGAAAAGGGTTTTTACAAAAAAAATCATTGAAATAAGAAACGAGATCAACAGAGATAAGAACAGTTATTTTGAGCATTTCAAAGAGAAATTCTTTCATTCATTCCCTAAAATATTATTTATTTCTCTTCCTTTTTTTGCGCTGATACTGAAGCTCGTTTATATACGGCGCAAACAATATTATTACACAAGTCATGGAATTTTTACGATACACCTTTATTGCGCCATATTTATCTTGTTGCTGGCAGCTCTTTTAATTAATCAACTGCAGGATCTGGCGCCATGGAAATGGCTTACTGTAATATTGACCATAATAAATGTTGGCGTGTGGCTCTACATGTTCATTTATCTATACAAAGCCATGCGCAAATTTTATGGGCAGAAACGATTTAAAACGTTCGTGAAATATGTTATCGTGAATTTGCTTGCGCTGATCATTAATGTTTTCCTGATGCTTTTATTCATACTCATCTCTGCAATTTCTATTTAAATAAAAAATTATGAGCTATACATCTTTTGAACGATTGGTGAACATCATGGATGACTTGCGCGAAAAATGTCCGTGGGACAGAAAGCAAACAATTCAGACATTAAGGACATTGACAATTGAAGAAATGTATGAATTGGCAGATGCGATTACTGATGAAGATTGGGATGGAATCAAAGAAGAGCTTGGTGATTTATTGTTGCATATTGTTTTTTATGCAAAGATTGGCAAAGAACAAAATCGGTTCACTTTAGATGAAGTGATTAATAAAATTTGCGATAAGCTGGTTGTTCGTCACCCTCATATTTATGGTGACGTCAAAGTGAATGATGATGAAGACGTAAAAAGGAATTGGGAAAAAATTAAATTAAAGGAAGGGAAAACATCAGTTTTGGGTGGAGTTCCTGTGTCACTTCCTGCTACAGTGAAATCAATCAGGCTGCAGGAAAAGGCAGCACAAGTCAAGTTTGAATGGGAGAAAAAAGAAGATGTCTGGGATAAAGTGGAAGAAGAGATAGGAGAATTGAAAGAAGCAGTTTCGACGAACGATAAAGATAAAATGGAAGAAGAATTTGGAGATTTGATTTTTTCTTTAATCAATTACGCACGATTTTTGCAGATTGATGCTGAGAATTCGCTGGAGCGCACCAACAGAAAATTCATTGAACGGTTCACACAAATGGAAAAGCAGGCACAATCGCAGGGAAAGCAGCTTACAGACATGAGCCTTCAGGAAATGGATGCCATCTGGGATTCCATTAAAAAGCAAAAACTGCAGGATTGAAGCCATTTTTTAAAAACTTTCTAAGACGAAACTCTTCCCTAATCATTGCTGCCACGTTGTTGCTCATTGCAGGCTATTTTACCGGCTATCTTTTGAAGAGCAATTTTTCAGATAGCTATTGGCGTAACTCAGTTCAAAGTTTTTTGCAAGAGCGGGAGAAAGATTTCATTGGCATCACAAAAAACCCACAACTGCTCACAAGCCTGGCAGAAGGACAGTATGGTTCTGAGCAATTATCATCTGAAATAGAAAAAAAATACACGCTTCTTTTATACAAAGTTGAAAATGGCAAAACAGTTTTAAAGTTCTGGAACAGTCAGCAATTGCTCCCGGCGGATAGTTTGCTTAAAAAACCAGATGGCAATTATTTCATTTCATTTCAAAACGGCCAATATGAATTTTTAAAGCGCAGTTTACCTGGTGATAATAATTCTCTTGCTGTTGCTTTGATCCCTGTTCGCAAACAATACTACATCTCGATTTCAGGCTTTAAGCCGGAATTTGAAAATTTTCCTTTAGTTGAAAGCAGGTTTCGAATTTCATTTCGCGCTACAGATTTCCCGGTGAAGAACAGCTTTGGCGAAACATTATTTTACCTTGAAAAAAAGGAAAGCCCGCACACCTATGACGGAAACTGGATTTCTCGATTGCTGATACTAATAAGCGTTTTGCTATTTCTTATTGTGATCCACAACATGGCGCACAGCATTTCAGAAAATTTCGGATCATTAAAAGGAATTGCATTCTTAATATTTGTCATATTGTTTCTCCGTTCGATCGTTTATCTCTCTCCTTCATTTTTTCATCTCCGACAGTTCGAGTTGTTTGATCCGACCATTTACAGTTCAAGTTTTTTATTGAATTCACTTGGTGACTTGCTCATCAATTCTCTACTAATGTGCTGGGTAATATTATTTATCAAGCAGGAAATAGGGGGCTATACATTTCCTGTATTCAGGAATATTTGGAAAAAATGGATTGTCGTTGTTTCAGTGCTTTTAATAATCCTTGGGGTCACTTTTATTTTCACAAATACAGTGCTCAGCCTTGTAGAGGACGCAAGGATATCTTTCAGTGTCACAAATTTTTTCAGTCTTACTACCTATAGCTTTATCGGATTTATTGTGCTTGCCACACTTGCATTGAGTTATTTTTTTATCACTCAAATATTATTGAATATTATCAGCCCTTTAATAGACGTGAACGGTGTGCTTGTTTATGTCATCCTTGCATTTCTCGGTCTTCTCTTGCTCACTTTCACTTTAAAAAACCCTGAGCTGGTTTCTGTAGATGTGATTATTTTGATATGGCTGATGATTTATGTTTGGCTAATGCAAAGAAAACTTTTTTCGAGCCTGAATCTTCGGTTAAATGTTTCTGAAGTCCTTTTCTGGCTCTTCATTTTCTCGGCATCAATTTCAACAATTATATTTTTTGAAAACAAAAAAATTGAGATTGAACAACGGAAACGAACTGCTCAAAGGCTTTCTGAGCAGGCAGATCCATCAAGTGTTAGGTTGATGAGCATTGCCCTGGCTTATCTGGACAATGAATTTTTTTACACAAATTTCAACAGGTTTAAATACGCAGAATCAAATTCTTATTTAAAAGACAGTCTGGTAAATAGTAGCTATAGCACTTATCGCAACAAGTATGACATGAAGATTTATACATACGATACTGCAGAAAAGCCTCTGTTCAATTCACAGCCAGCGTCGTTTGATACATTGAATACCATTTTTAACATTCAAGGGAAAACTACAAGTATCGATGGCCTTAGATATTATGAAAAATCTTTTGACAAGTTCACATATATCTATAAACGAACGGTGAGGAGCAATTTGAGCAAAACTGTCGGCTATGTTTTTATTTTATCAGATTTGAAGAGTGATAAAGGCGATCAGCTTAGCCCGGAATTATTTCAACAGAAAAGAGAATTTTTTCCTGAATATTCACCGGTTTATTCTTATGCAGTTTATAATAAAAGCGAATTGATTGGTTATGGAAATAGCTATCCGTTCCCATCTTTTCTGACTGAATCTCAAATCCCAAAACTTGATTTTGAGAGAAGAATAAATGGTTCTTACGATGAGTTGTGGCACCGGGTGAGTGATGATAGAATTGTTGTCGTTGCCAAAAAAGACAATTCGTTTCTTGAAGCCATTACATTGTTTGCATACATCTTCAGTGCGTTTATTATTTTGCTGGCAGTTGTAAGACTGGTTGCGCTGCTTATTTCAACCAGGCTGCAATTGAACAGGATAAAACCATTTCTGCAATCGAATATCCGCACTCAAATTCACACAACTATTATTTTTATCAGCATATTTTCATTTCTGGTGATAGGAACTGCCACGATTTTTTTCTTCATTAACAGATATGAGCGCGATAATCAAGCGAAACTAAGCGCAGCTATAAAAGTTGGCGTGAAGGAATTGCAGGATAATGTTCCTTCGCCAACTTTTAATGACAGCTTACAAAAATTTGAATTTGTATCGAAAGAGACCCTTGAGAATACCGTGAGCAACCTTTCCGAAATACATGGCATACCAATCAATCTTTACAATTTAGATGGAGATCTCGAAGCTTCTTCTAACCCGTTTGTGTATGACAAAGGGATATTGAGCAAAAAAATGGATCCTGTTGCTTATTATAATCTTCATCAAAAAAATGTAGTAGAGTTTTTTAACAAAGAACAAATGGCGAAGATTTCATATCTGAGCATCTATTGCCCGATTAGAAACGATAAAGGTAACGCCTATGCATATCTGAATATCCCATCGTTCACAACGCAGGATGAACTGAAACAGGAAATATCCAACTTCCTGGTAGCGATTATTAACCTGAATGCATTTATATTTTTGATAGCAGGAACGATCGCACTTTTCCTCACAAATCGTATCACTTCTTCATTCACGCTCATTTCGGAAAAAATGAGGCAGGTGAATTTGGGAAAGACAAATGAACAAATAGAATGGAAACGAGATGATGAAATTGGCGGGCTTGTGAAAGAATATAATAAAATGGTGAAGCAGTTGGAAGAAAGCGCCGCAGCATTGGGGAAAAGCGAGCGTGAAGGTGCATGGCGTGAAATGGCAAGGCAAGTTGCGCATGAAATAAAAAATCCGCTCACGCCTATGAAACTGAGCATTCAATATCTTCAAAAAGCAATTGATAATGACTCTGTAAATGTGAAAGAAATGACCGCAGGTGTTGCAAAAACTTTGGTTGAACAAATAGACCATCTTGCAAAAATCGCTGCTGATTTTTCTCAGTTTGCAAACATCGGAAACCCTAAGCTGGAAGTTTTTGATTTGCACGATATGCTTTATTCGCTCTCATCTTTATATGAAACAACAGAAAACATGCTTTTCAAATGGGTGCCGGTTCATCAAAAAATAATGTTGAATGCTGATAAAACTCAATTGAACCGACTCTTCACCAATCTTCTTCAAAATGCTGTGGAGGCTTGTGAGAACAGAGATAAAAAAGTAATAAGCATGAGCGAAGAGTTAAACGATGGACATATTATCGTGAAAATAGCAGACAATGGCGAGGGGATCCCTGCACAGACTCGCTCAAAAATTTTTATGCCAAATTTCACCACAAAATCTTCAGGCACTGGTCTTGGTCTTGCCATGAGTAAAACCATTGTTGAACAAGCCAAAGGAAAAATCTGGTTCTCTACACAGGAAAATGTAGGGACAACTTTTTTTGTGGAACTTCCGGTTGCAAATGAGAGTTAAGACACAAGGCACAAGGGTCGCTAATGAAGATTCTTGCTTCTTGGAACTTGCGCCTTGCTCCTTGTATCTTATTTTCTTCTTCTTTGCAAAAATTCTTCAAACTCTTTCAAATTGAAGCTGCTTAGGTTTTTTTCTTTTGTCAATCCGGCTTTTTGTGCGGCAAGCGTTCCATATCTCACATCTTTATAACCATCGATGGAGTGGGAGTCCGGGTCGATAGAAATGAGCACATTTTTTTTCAATGCCTGTTTAATGAAACGCCAATCAATATCAAGCCTGCGCGGATGAGCATTCAATTCAATCACTACATTATTGGCAGCGCATGCATCAATTATTTTTTCATGATTCACAGGATAACCCGGGCGGCTTAACAACAACCTTCCTGTCATGTGACCGAGAATAGTTGTGTGAGGATTTTCAATGGCTTTTAATAATCGCATCATTGCTTTGTCTTCACTCATTTTTAAATTTGAGTGAACGGAAGCAATGACCAAATCAAAAGTGGAAAGAATATTATCTGAGTAATCGAGATTGCCATCATTTAAAATATCGCACTCAATACTTTTGAAAATTTTGAATGGTGCAAGTTTCGCATTCAGTTCGTCAATATAATGATGCTGTTCTTTAATTCTTTCTTCTGTTAAACCATTTGCATAAAATGCGCTCTTGCTATGGTCGCTGATGACAAAATATTCATAACCTTTCTCAATGCATGCTTTCGCCATTTCTTCAATGGTATTCGAGCCGTCGCTCCAATTGCTGTGGCTGTGAATGATTGCTTTGATATCTTCCGGTTGAATGACTGTGGGTAATGCATGCGTTTTTGCTTCATCAATAATCTCTAAATCTTCTCTTTCAAAAGCTGGAATGAAATTGATTTTTACAGAGGAGAAAATATTTTCTTCGGATGAATATCCAGAAGACGAGTCCCAATTAGTTTTTTCTTTCCATGCGGATAGAAATTCAGGGCTGCAGCTTGTTTCGAATAATGAAGAATAAAACGATTTATCAGAAGAGAGATGAAATGCAATCCTGATGTTTTGCTGGCTTTTGAAAGTGATTTTATTATCAGTTAATTCTTCTTCCGAGAAATTTTCTTTCTCTAAAAAAGTTTTTAAGTCATTAACGCTCGCCGTAGTTATCCATTCTAACTGATTGATGATTTCTAATTGTCTCCTGAATTCTGCTGTCAATGCAAATTTTGCTGTCGGAAATTTTTCTTTCAGCTTTTTATCCATCTCATTTGCGAAGGTTTCAGTTTCTTCAAATAGATAACTTCCCTGATTCTTTAAATAGAATTCGATTGTTTCTTTAACACTTTTTTGCGTTTTCTCACCAAAGCCTTTATACAGCAATAACCGGTTTTCGTTGCATGCGTACAACAACTCACCAATCGATTCGATTTCCATTTCTTTCCAAATGGTTGCAATTTTTTTTGGGCCGATGCCTTTTATGTTCAGCATTTCGATAACACCGGGCGGTGTTTTTTCAATAATTTCTTTGAGCTGCGGCAGTTCATCTGTTTGTAAAATTGTGAGGATTTTTTTTCCGGTTGCATCGCCAATTCCCTTAATGGAAAAGATTTCGCTCTGCTCCATTTCTGATAATTGCTTTGGCAATTTTTCAATCGTGAATGCGGCGATGGAATATGTTTTTGTCTTGAAAGAATTCTCTCCGTGGATGTCCATCAATTTCGATAGAAGTGAGAACTGGTCTGCAATGTAGTAATTATCGACTGCCATAAGAATGAGTTTAATATTCGATACGCGATGAGAAAAATGAAATGCAATTTACCGTATTTATTCACCATTCACTATTGATCATTCACGACGACATTCATCAAAAACAAAAGTCCCAAGCTTATGCTCGGGACTTTGATATTTTCTGCTAAAGAAAAAAACTATTTCTTCTTTTTTGCAGCTTTCTTCTTAGGAGCTGCTTTCTTTTTTGGAGCTGCTTTTTTCTTAGCTGCTTTTTTAGCTGTTGCCATTTTTTTTGAATTTAATTGGTTAGTAAATCAATTTACGGTAGTAAAAATAAAAACTTCTTTGGATTAACCAAAAAAAATTTTGAAATATTCAAATATTTCTTTTAAGCAGTTACTTCAACCGGATTGATACTAACGAAAGTTTTATCACCTTTTCCTTTCTTAAATTCAACAACACCATCAGTGAGTGCGAACAAAGTGAAGTCTCTTCCAACACCAACGTTTTTTCCTGCATGATATTCTGTGCCGCGTTGGCGAATAATAATGTTGCCGGAAATTGCAGCTTGTCCACCAAAAATTTTTACACCGAGACGTTTGCTTTGTGAGTCGCGTCCGTTCTTCACACTGCCTTCACCTTTTTTATGTGCCATGATTTTATAATTTTAAAAAACTAAAAACTAATTTCTAAAAACTAAAACTCAACTTCAAAAACCAAAATCAAATTTCATCGACTTTTAGATTTTAGTTTTTAAAATTTAGTTTTTCTTAAGCGATGCTTTCAATTTTAATTTTTGTGTAGTGCGTGCGGTGACCATGTTTTTTTCTAAAGCCTTTTCTTCTTTTCATTTTAAACGCAATCACTTTATCACCTTTCACCTGTCCGATGATTTCTGCTTTGATGATTGCTTTTACTGCACTGCCGGCAGAAAGCTTTCCATCATTGTCAACTAAAAGCACATCAGAAAATTCAACTTTATCACCTTCTTTGCCATCAACGTGGGGAACGTATAAAGTCTGGTCGTTCTTTACTGTGAACTGCTGACCGCCGATTTTTACAACTGCTACCATAAAATTCATTATTAGGGCTGCAAAGGTAAGGGGATTACCTGAAAATGAGAAGGATAAAATCGACTTTTTGGGCGAAAATTTGAAGGTTTTTGGCTTTAAAGCCTTGACCCTTGAGCCTTGAACCTTCTCCCATACACCTATTTTAGCTTTTCTAAGGATTGCTGCATAGGTAGAATCCCTATTTTTGCCGCAAGGAACTTTATGAAATTCAAATCTTTCTTAGCAAAACCGTTTGCCGCATATATATATAAGAGCACCCGCAAAAGTGCAGCTAATGCCGTGAATAACCAAGACAGCATTTTCAAGGAACTGGTGAAGACCGGCAGCAAAACAATTTTCGGGCAGGAACATGGAATGGCTGATATCAAAACCTACGATGATTTTAAAAAGCAAATTCCTGTCAGAGATTACGAGCAATTCAAGAAATATATTCAACAGATAAAAGATGGCAAGCACAATGTACTTTGGAAAGGTCA
>Ga0209060_10000887_pt1 | contig 40709 bp, 27 predicted proteins | sample Coa_R1_8_FD_187155 | JGI IMG/M metagenome (GOLD analysis project Ga0209060, IMG submission 187155) | Surface soil microbial communities from Centralia Pennsylvania, which are recovering from an underground coalmine fire - Coalmine... | ecosystem: Environmental > Terrestrial > Soil >...
TCCGCCGATCAGGCCGATCATCACGCGCATCGAGTTGTTCCGCGCCGTCTGCCCGTGCTGCAAGGGGCGGGTGACGGCGAGCGCCCCCGCCGATATGCCCGCAGGCACGCCGTTCGGTCCGGGCATCACCTCGATGATCGCCTACCTGCACGGCTGCCAGATGATCGGCTTCAAGCGGCTGACCGAGGTGTGTGAAGGCCTGTTCGGCCTCACGATCTCGCGATGCTGATAAATCAAACAAGCTTCAGCCTTCGTTTTCCTGCTTCAATGAGGCCGAGGCGCGCGCGCCTCGGATGCACGAATCCGGTCATATGCGGCCCTCCGCAATTTCATCCCTTCAATGAGGCCGAGGCGCGCGCGCCTCGGATGAGAGATGCGGCACGTGATCCCAGCCGGCGTTGACGACCCTTCAATGAGGCCGAGGCGCGCGCGCCTCGGATGCATCGACGTTCTCATGACGCGTGCGGTCCAGCTTTGCCCTTCAATGAGGCCGAGGCGCGCGCGCCTCGGATGCTTTTGAGAGCAGGGCAGCCGTATCGGCGTGCCCAACACAGCCTTCAATGAGGCCGAGGCGCGCGCGCCTCGGATGCTGCCGTACAGGTTATTCGCCGCACTGCCCTTGACAGGCCTTCAATGAGGCCGAGGCGCGCGCGCCTCGGATGCGGTGCGTGGGGCGGGTGAGTACTCATTTGATCCATCTCCTTCAATGAGGCCGAGGCGCGCGCGCCTCGGATGCGGCTGATGATGCTCGACAAGGAGACCGAGGACTTCGCCCTTCAATGAGGCCGAGGCGCGCGCGCCTCGGATGCCATATCGACACCGCCGAAGGTCAGGCCGCCGCGCTGCCTTCAATGAGGCCGAGGCGCGCGCGCCTCGGATGCAGTCGTCAAGGTGTGGTGGGAGGAAAAATACGACGAAGAAGCCTTCAATGAGGCCGAGGCGCGCGCGCCTCGGATGCCTCGCCATTTCAGCTTATCGCCAATCGGACCGATGTCCTTCAATGAGGCCGAGGCGCGCGCGCCTCGGATGCCGCGTCCTGGAAATTGGCCCAATTCATGGCCACGCCTTTCCTTCAATGAGGCCGAGGCGCGCGCGCCTCGGATGCCTTAACTGCACCAGAGGCTGAGAGAGCCGCACGGAACGTCCTTCAATGAGGCCGAGGCGCGCGCGCCTCGGATGGGCGTAGTAGGCAAGATTACCCGCACGATAGGGGGAACCCTTCAATGAGGCCGAGGCGCGCGCGCCTCGGATGCGTTATCGTCAAATCAATGACGATCGAGGGGACGCCAACCTTCAATGAGGCCGAGGCGCGCGCGCCTCGGATGCATCGCCGTCTTACCCACTGGACTACACACTGGCTGCGGCCTTCAATGAGGCCGAGGCGCGCGCGCCTCGGATGCGGTTCTACGGTATTTGACATATGCCTATCCTGTGACCTTCAATGAGGCCGAGGCGCGCGCGCCTCGGATGCGCGGCGGCACGATCTCGCCGACAGCATCTACATGAGCCTTCAATGAGGCCGAGGCGCGCGCGCCTCGGATGCTTCGTGCTCCTTCGCCTGGCAGAGGCTCGCCGCCTTGCTTCAATGAGGCCGAGGCGCGCGCGCCTCGGATGCCTAGTAGAAGTAACAGGCGCCTGCTTTCCCTGCGGGTGCTTCAATGAGGCCGAGGCGCGCGCGCCTCGGATGCGCCGGGCGGAAATTGAACGATGCCGCCGGTCGCCGGGCTTCAATGAGGCCGAGGCGCGCGCGCCTCGGATGCAAGCGCCGGGAGGGAAGCTCATGACCGCGCCGGCGACGGCTTCAATGAGGCCGAGGCGCGCGCGCCTCGGATGCTCTCCGTCGAAATACAGGCTCTCGGCAAAATCACAGAGCTTCAATGAGGCCGAGGCGCGCGCGCCTCGGATGCACCGGATGGGCAGATGATTGTGTGTTACAATTTGGCGGCTTCAATGAGGCCGAGGCGCGCGCGCCTCGGATGCGAGAGGAGCTCACCAAAAACTGGGGCTTTCTCGGCGCTTCAATGAGGCCGAGGCGCGCGCGCCTCGGATGCGTTGTCGTTCATGGTTGTGCTCCTACAAGGTTGTCTAGGCTTCAATGAGGCCGAGGCGCGCGCGCCTCGGATGCTGCGCCATTTCCGGGGTATGAGTTTTGGGTCGACGGGCTTCAATGAGGCCGAGGCGCGCGCGCCTCGGATGCAGCGGACAACAGGTTTGGGGCACCACAGCTACTTCTAGCTTCAATGAGGCCGAGGCGCGCGCGCCTCGGATGCGCCGCACGGGCGGGATGCTATGTCCTCATTGAGGCGCTTCAATGAGGCCGAGGCGCGCGCGCCTCGGATGCGCAGCAATCCGAACATGGAACAACTCGGCAATTCCAGCTTCAATGAGGCCGAGGCGCGCGCGCCTCGGATGCGTGTATTTGGCGTAGTGACAATGCAGGCCGTTACTTCTGCTTCAATGAGGCCGAGGCGCGCGCGCCTCGGATGCCATGAGCATCTGCTCATGGCCGCCATAACGAATAGACGCTTCAATGAGGCCGAGGCGCGCGCGCCTCGGATGCGATGATCCTTATCAAATTCAAAGGCGTTCCACGCGTAGCTTCAATGAGGCCGAGGCGCGCGCGCCTCGGATGCCATGCTGTGCAGCAAACGCCCCCCAGAGGTCGTAGTAAGCTTCAATGAGGCCGAGGCGCGCGCGCCTCGGATGCCAAGTTTCAGAAGGAAAACGAAGACATCGCCAAAGATCGCTTCAATGAGGCCGAGGCGCGCGCGCCTCGGATGCAAGCATGAAAGGGAGTGTAGGAAAATGTCTCTATATGGCTTCAATGAGGCCGAGGCGCGCGCGCCTCGGATGCTTTTTTGCTTTCTAAGGGTAGAGGCCACCAAACAGGAGCTTCAATGAGGCCGAGGCGCGCGCGCCTCGGATGCCCCGCTCCGTGACACTGCAATAACCACCATCAGTGTCGGCTTCAATGAGGCCGAGGCGCGCGCGCCTCGGATGCTAAGAGGGGCACGATCTCCTATAAAATTGCATCAATGCTTCAATGAGGCCGAGGCGCGCGCGCCTCGGATGCCTTGCGCCCCATGTCCCACGAGGAATTCGCGGACCTTGCGCTTCAATGAGGCCGAGGCGCGCGCGCCTCGGATGCAGGGCCGGCCCATAAGGCGCCTCGACGCGCGCAAGAGCTTCAATGAGGCCGAGGCGCGCGCGCCTCGGATGCAAGAACATCCAAACGAAAAACTACTATGGCGTAGTCGCTTCAATGAGGCCGAGGCGCGCGCGCCTCGGATGCGGTGTTAAAAATTCAACGTTATTGATTGGAACTGAGTGCTTCAATGAGGCCGAGGCGCGCGCGCCTCGGATGCACTGGCTTCGCGGAAAATCCCCGACAATTCTTTACCGCTTCAATGAGGCCGAGGCGCGCGCGCCTCGGATGCGCGGTGCTCTCATAATGACGCAAGCAACGCCACAAGAGCTTCAATGAGGCCGAGGCGCGCGCGCCTCGGATGCCGCAGGTTCTCTCTCGTTGGGGAGTAAATCCTGAGACGCTTCAATGAGGCCGAGGCGCGCGCGCCTCGGATGCTCCGTTAGTGCCCAGGGCAGTGAGCCACGCGGGCGCTGCTTCAATGAGGCCGAGGCGCGCGCGCCTCGGATGCGTTGGTCCAGGCGCTCAACATCCACCCGCAGATGAAGCTTCAATGAGGCCGAGGCGCGCGCGCCTCGGATGCAAGGTGTTCCATAACGCCTACCTTTACGAGAAAGGGCTTCAATGAGGCCGAGGCGCGCGCGCCTCGGATGCTCTCGTCGGCCTGCTCTATCCGCGCGCCGACGCCGGGCTTCAATGAGGCCGAGGCGCGCGCGCCTCGGATGCTAGGAAAATGAGCCTCATAGGCCCATCCACCTGCGGGCTTCAATGAGGCCGAGGCGCGCGCGCCTCGGATGCGAGCGGCGATCATAAACGTCGCGCTACTGCTCAAGTAAGCTTCAATGAGGCCGAGGCGCGCGCGCCTCGGATGCGAGGCGCAACAGCTACAAAAAGGTGTCCCCTCCCGGAGCTTCAATGAGGCCGAGGCGCGCGCGCCTCGGATGCCCGTATTGATTGGTAATGACGATAAGCCGCCTATACCGCTTCAATGAGGCCGAGGCGCGCGCGCCTCGGATGCACTGAAAACTAAACCCCTGATCAGCCTGCATCGTAACAGCTTCAATGAGGCCGAGGCGCGCGCGCCTCGGATGCTAACTTCGGTCAATCGTCGCCGTTTGAAGCTTTGGAGCTTCAATGAGGCCGAGGCGCGCGCGCCTCGGATGCCAGGTCCCGATATATACCGGAGATCGGCGTCCATTGGCTCGCTTCAATGAGGCCGAGGCGCGCGCGCCTCGGATGCGGCCATGGCGTCACTGCGTCAGTTTGTTTGGATTCCAGCTTCAATGAGGCCGAGGCGCGCGCGCCTCGGATGCGCCGGTCTTTTCGAGCTGCTTCTTGCCGGCCTCGTCCTCGCTTCAATGAGGCCGAGGCGCGCGCGCCTCGGATGCGTCGATGTGGAGCTATTCTGATGACGGCCGAAAGCAAAGCTTCAATGAGGCCGAGGCGCGCGCGCCTCGGATGCCTGGTAACCTAGTCCAAGCCTAGCCTGCTTGCCGACGCTTCAATGAGGCCGAGGCGCGCGCGCCTCGGATGCAACTTGGAATGAGGGTGCCGGTGTAGGTATTACTTCGCTTCAATGAGGCCGAGGCGCGCGCGCCTCGGATGCATCGCCGGCATGTTGAGTACCTAGGGCATCGGACCCTGCTTCAATGAGGCCGAGGCGCGCGCGCCTCGGATGCTTTGTCGATAAGTGGCTGCGTGGCTTGAACAGCCTGCGGCTTCAATGAGGCCGAGGCGCGCGCGCCTCGGATGCTACATCGGAAAATTTGGCAGCACGAACCTAGCCGACGGGCTTCAATGAGGCCGAGGCGCGCGCGCCTCGGATGCGTAGCATTGTCTACTTTTTGTGGCATCGGTTTTATAGCTTCAATGAGGCCGAGGCGCGCGCGCCTCGGATGCCCTGTAAGCGGACGGACTTCCGCCGCTGTCGTAGGGCTTCAATGAGGCCGAGGCGCGCGCGCCTCGGATGCGTCTAGTGCCATTTTATCTGCTCCAATGGAGATATAAGCTTCAATGAGGCCGAGGCGCGCGCGCCTCGGATGCGTGGCGTGGCAGGGTGCCTGCCCGTCCAGCCAGTTAAGCTTCAATGAGGCCGAGGCGCGCGCGCCTCGGATGCGCCGGCCAAAGCCAGACGCGTAGCGGTTGTGTGGCGGCTTCAATGAGGCCGAGGCGCGCGCGCCTCGGATGCTCAGTCTCTTCCTCGGGGCTCGATGCTGGTCTGGCTGCTTCAATGAGGCCGAGGCGCGCGCGCCTCGGATGCAGCGCCGGGTAGCCGGGGAACACCAGACCCTCGGCGCTTCAATGAGGCCGAGGCGCGCGCGCCTCGGATGCTTTGACTGGCTCCGGTGGATGCTTCGCGTAGTGCGCGCTTCAATGAGGCCGAGGCGCGCGCGCCTCGGATGCCTGGTTTCGGTAGAGATTGCCTTGATTACAAGCAGCGCTGCTTCAATGAGGCCGAGGCGCGCGCGCCTCGGATGCCAAGGGACGCTGGGAACGTCCCTAAACCACCACGACAACCTTGTAGGAGCACAACCATGAACGACAACGCATCCGAGGCGCGCGCGCCTCGGCCTCATTGAAGCTCTTTCAGCGACGGGTAATACAGTTTCGATAGGACCGCATCCGAGGCGCGCGCGCCTCGGCCTCATTGAAGCACGCCTTTGTGTACGGGGCACAGTCGGAACGCTTAGCATCCGAGGCGCGCGCGCCTCGGCCTCATTGAAGCATCTCTGGGGCCTGTCCTGGGACGTAACCGGGGCCTTGCATCCGAGGCGCGCGCGCCTCGGCCTCATTGAAGCTTTGTCTCGCCGAACATTGTGCGCGTCACGTTTGCGCGCATCCGAGGCGCGCGCGCCTCGGCCTCATTGAAGCGTCATGATCGCATCTCCTTCATGCGAATGATGCGCGGCATCCGAGGCGCGCGCGCCTCGGCCTCATTGAAGCGCCGGTGAAGGCGCCGTCACCCTCTTCGCCGCCGTGCATGCATCCGAGGCGCGCGCGCCTCGGCCTCATTGAAGCTCCTAGGCCGAGGCGCGCGCGCCTCGGATGCTCTTTCGCGTACCAGCAACCAAATTGAGCCTTCAGGACCTTCTCGCTTCAATGAGGCCGAGGCGCGCGCGCCTCGGATGCCAGCTAATGTCTACGCGGTTGAAAGGGACCAACAGCCGGCTTCAATGAGGCCGAGGCGCGCGCGCCTCGGATGCGTCCTGGGCTTCTTCTCTCAACGCCTGGAACTGCTCGGCTTCAATGAGGCCGAGGCGCGCGCGCCTCGGATGCGGCATTAGCAAGGATGCAGCAGGAAGAATTTTAGCTAGCTTCAATGAGGCCGAGGCGCGCGCGCCTCGGATGCCGTCGCTAAAGTTGGAATATCCTTAGTAAAGAAGGCGCTTCAATGAGGCCGAGGCGCGCGCGCCTCGGATGCAATGCTTCAAATCTCAATGGGATGGGCTTACGACAATGCTTCAATGAGGCCGAGGCGCGCGCGCCTCGGATGCTATGCATGTTGTGAAGACTTTCAGGAGACTTAATAAGCTTCAATGAGGCCGAGGCGCGCGCGCCTCGGATGCTGATTTCATCTACGACTGCCTCGCCTAGCCTATCAGAGCTTCAATGAGGCCGAGGCGCGCGCGCCTCGGATGCTAGGAATTACGCCAGGGCGCCTAGCTTTAATATCCCCGCTTCAATGAGGCCGAGGCGCGCGCGCCTCGGATGCGAGAGAGTCCATAATTGCAAAGTTAATGCAGGACAAAGCTTCAATGAGGCCGAGGCGCGCGCGCCTCGGATGCACCTCACTACCGCCAAACTGTTTAATGTCAGCCAGTTGCTTCAATGAGGCCGAGGCGCGCGCGCCTCGGATGCGCCGATCCCGGTGGCGGTCGAGGACTACGACGAGCTGCGCTTCAATGAGGCCGAGGCGCGCGCGCCTCGGATGCGCGCTCCTTCTCGTTCATCTCGCGCAGCGGTTCGAAGCCGCTTCAATGAGGCCGAGGCGCGCGCGCCTCGGATGCCCCACCGGTCTTCGAAGATCGGCGAGCGTTCGATGGTGCTTCAATGAGGCCGAGGCGCGCGCGCCTCGGATGCGTATGTCCTGCTCGAAATTGCGACGGTCGATAACTAGCTTCAATGAGGCCGAGGCGCGCGCGCCTCGGATGCCCGCATCGGCGCCGAACTTCGCGGCCGTATCGTCGAGGCTTCAATGAGGCCGAGGCGCGCGCGCCTCGGATGCGTCTAATTCTAAACGGATGGCTGTTCCGCTGCGCAGCTTCAATGAGGCCGAGGCGCGCGCGCCTCGGATGCTTCACCTGCAGCTCGGGACTTCGCTGGCGGATTTGCGGCTTCAATGAGGCCGAGGCGCGCGCGCCTCGGATGCAAGGTTAATGCTCCCGCTAAGGGGAGCAATATTCAAAAAGCTTCAATGAGGCCGAGGCGCGCGCGCCTCGGATGCGCCGCCCGACCAAAATGTTATCAAATACCATCCATGAGCGCTTCAATGAGGCCGAGGCGCGCGCGCCTCGGATGCGTCCATCGCACTCGACCTCACCATAGAGATCGGAGAAGGCTTCAATGAGGCCGAGGCGCGCGCGCCTCGGATGCGACGCTTTCCTTGCCGCCGCCAAGGCCGATATCCGCGCTTCAATGAGGCCGAGGCGCGCGCGCCTCGGATGCTGGTGTGGGTGACGAAATCCTACACGGTGCGCCGCGTGCTTCAATGAGGCCGAGGCGCGCGCGCCTCGGATGCCTGGAGGCCGATGAGGAAGACCTCACGCTGCGCGCGGGCTTCAATGAGGCCGAGGCGCGCGCGCCTCGGATGCACGTTCGCAAGCGACGCAAATAAGGCACGCTTGTGACGCTTCAATGAGGCCGAGGCGCGCGCGCCTCGGATGCTTGGGGGATTTTCACGGTGCGTTCTCGGGTAATTGGCGCTTCAATGAGGCCGAGGCGCGCGCGCCTCGGATGCGAGATCCTGATATTGCACCTCGATAATGAAGTTCTGGCTGGCTTCAATGAGGCCGAGGCGCGCGCGCCTCGGATGCGGCGGCGGAGAAAAATACCGTCCCGTCGGAAGACAAGCTTCAATGAGGCCGAGGCGCGCGCGCCTCGGATGCTTTGTGCGACTGAGGAAAGAAAATCTAGCATGAACATGGCTTCAATGAGGCCGAGGCGCGCGCGCCTCGGATGCTTAGTACGACTACTTGTCCGGTAATACTAAAATTACCGGCTTCAATGAGGCCGAGGCGCGCGCGCCTCGGATGCATGGCAACTGAAGCGCTGGTGCGTCAGCACCCCGATGGCTTCAATGAGGCCGAGGCGCGCGCGCCTCGGATGCTTGTTGGCGGCAGGGGGGTGGGGGTTACTTTCAAAAGGCTTCAATGAGGCCGAGGCGCGCGCGCCTCGGATGCCGCGGCTGTTATGGATTACTACAGGGTTACTGCGGGGCTTCAATGAGGCCGAGGCGCGCGCGCCTCGGATGCCTGCTACCTACGACGGTTCTGGTCTTGCTGCCGGTGTGCTTCAATGAGGCCGAGGCGCGCGCGCCTCGGATGCTCTGACTGCCTTTGCGCCGCAGCCCACGAGGCAGGACGGCTTCAATGAGGCCGAGGCGCGCGCGCCTCGGATGCAGAGGTGGTTGTGTGACGCGGTTGAGAAACTTACGGAGCTTCAATGAGGCCGAGGCGCGCGCGCCTCGGATGCGCTAAGACAGGTAGAGACTTGCTTGCCGAACGTGCGGGGCTTCAATGAGGCCGAGGCGCGCGCGCCTCGGATGCCGGGCTTTGCGCCTAATTGCAAGCGCGCGTACTCGTCGCTTCAATGAGGCCGAGGCGCGCGCGCCTCGGATGCAGGCCGCGAAGCTCGCCGCGCGCGCCGTGGCGCACGGCTTCAATGAGGCCGAGGCGCGCGCGCCTCGGATGCTCCCACCCTACAAGCCCTTGGACACCAAGGCAATATCGCCGCGTGTTCGACCGGTGGCGCTCAGCGACGAGCAAAGGCCGCTTGATTCCACAGGCGATCATATTGACGATGTCAAAGAGCTCGCGATTCCAACAATCTAGGAAGATTCGAGCGGCTGTGGAGTTCCGCGCAGCATATCGGCGCTCGAAAGCACCCGGCAGGTGGCGAAACGCGTTCAGTCAGCCCTGCGCTCCTTTTTCGGAATCGCGAGCGATTTTATCAGATCCTGCTATATGACGGTAGCTCGGCGTTCCACTTTCGAGAACGTCTTGCCGATGCTCTCCATAGCCAGCTCGATCTTGTCCGCCGGGCCGACATCAATCAAAAGGACGTGGTCCTCGCCGTTCTTTATCAGTTCACGTAGCCGCGTCCCGAGCTCGGCGCGGCGCCGTCGCGAGAGACGGCATTGGAAGACGGAAAGCTGCAGCCACTCGCCATATCCATGCATGGCCTTGAACACGCGCCGCCAGCGTTTCGGGTCGGAAATGTCGTAGGTGACGATAAACAAGCGTTCGTCCGTCATCGGGCTCGCTCAGCGCGGCAGAAAATGCGGGTAGCTCGACAGCTCGCCCAGCAGGAAGCGCGAGAGCAGCCGCGCCTGCACCAGCAGCATGCGACGCATGCTCACCTGGTAGCCGAAGACAGGGTGGGTCGTCTCCTGCGACAGCCGGCGCTCGAAGGCTTCGACAAAGCGGCGGCGCCCCGCTTGCGCGAGCGCCGCGCCCGTGACCGCCACCACGAAATCGTTCGGCCCGACCTCGCCGGTGTTGACCGCCGACAGCACGACGGAATCGGCGATAATCGCGCGGAACGGCTCCATGAGGTCGAGCGCCAGCGCCGGGCGGCCATAGCGCGGCGCATGGTAGAAGCCGCGATAGGGATCGAGACCGACCGAAGCCAGCGCGATCGTCAGGTGCCGGGTGAGCATCGCGTAGGCGAGCGACAGCATCGCATTGACCGGATCCGTCGGCGGCCGGCGATTGCGCGCCTCGAAACGGAACGCTGCAAGTTCGCCCGTTCCCTGCTTGTCCTCGGGCGGCTTCAAGAGGCTCGCGAAGGCGCGAAAATAGACGGACGCCGCGTCCCCTTCGACGCCGAGCAGCTGTGTCAGCGTCATCGCCGCGTCGGCGGACTTGCGCGCGGCGGAGAGCCGGTCGAGAACCGCCTGCCGCTCCTGCGCCGTCCCGCGCCAGTTCCGGCGAAGGATGGTCCGCTGGTTGGCGATCTTCGCCGCGACCAGATCCTTTGCGAACCTCAGGCACGCGGCCTCGTCGAAGCTCATGCGGTATTGCGCCGTGCGGACCTCGACATTGCGGTGCCCGACGCCGTGGGCGACGCCGCGAAACCACCCGCCATGACTGTGGAAGGTGACGGGAATCTCGCGGTCGAGCAGCGCCGCGAGCGCCGGCGAGGTGATAGAGACATTGCCGAACAGCGCCACATCGGAAATATCGATGAGGCGCACCAGCGTCTCGCCCTTCTCCTCGTCGGTGATCTTGAGCGTCTCGCCTTCCTTGCCGATCCGGGCATGCTGGGACTGCACGATGAGAGGGAGAGCCTCGTCGGGCGGAACGGCGATCGTGCGCGGCGCGAGAGAGGAGCCCGAAAGGGCGCGCACCTCGTCCGGCAGACACACCGTCACGAGCGCGCAGCGTGGGCATTTCGGGCTGTCCCTGAGCGGCGGCGGGATGCGGCTTTGCGAGACCGTCAGGCGCAGGTCGCTGACCGCCGTTCGCGCCGCCATGCGCAGCGGATCGTCGAGCGCGATGCGCACGCGTTCCCTGCTCTCGGCGTAGTAGATGGCGCCCTCCCCGACGCGGTAGCCGTGCTCTTCGAGAAGCAGCGCCTGGAGACAGATCTGGATGCGCTCCGGCTCATAGGCGCCCTGCGCCACATGCGGGCGTTTGCCGCGCTTGTAATCGACCGGCGTGACGACGCCATCCTCCGCCTCCGCGATGTCGAGCTTGGCGATGACGCCCAGCGCCGTCGACGAGAGCGTGAGCGAGCGGCTGATGATCTTGTCAGCCTCCGGCGCTTCATCTCCTTCAAGCGCCTGCGGCGCCGGCAGCGGCGCGTTGGGCCTGTCGACGCGCGCGTGAACGCGATGGCCTTCGACCGTGTCGCCCGTCTCCGCCCATTCGCCCTGCGTCCACATCAGGTAGGCGAGCCGCGGGCAATACACGAACTCGTTCACCATCCGCGCGGGAATAAGCGGCGCATCGCCGCTGACGGGCGGCGCGGGAAGGTGGAATTCGAGCTGGGCGTCGGTCATTACGCTTGCCCCCGCGGCTCTCCGGCTTACCCCACTGCCGCGAAAAGCCCGCCGCCGAAATGCCGATCGCGACCCAATATCAACGGCCCTGCCACCGCGGTGCGAAAGGTGAGCTGCGCACGGCCGAACAGGCCCAAACCCCGCTTACCAAAGGTTTCGGAGACGGCGATACGCGGCTGCGGAAATCCGGCGCGCAGACATTCGGCGAGAATATCTGCTTCAACCGCCGCAGCGGCATCGCGGAGCCTCGCATGCCGTGTGACGCGATAGGGTGTCACGCTCTCCCATATCGGCGATGGCGTGAATAACGGATCATCGGACTGCTCGACGATCGTGGGAGCGAGAACAAGTTTTCCGGCCGGCCCGGCGCGCAACTCCTGGAATCCTGCGACAGCATCTTCGAGCAACGGAAGATACCACTCACGCTCGGCCTTTGAAGGATCGCGGCGTGCGAGGATATGCGGCGCGACGATCAGCAATCGCTTGCGCAGCGTGTCGAATATGAAAGCCAGATGCTCGTGCCGGCCGGGTCGCAGCGGCGTTCCATCGACCGCGTGGCCAGTAAAGAAAGCGGGCAGTGTCTCGCGCCCTATTTTCTCCTGCACGCGCGCCATCACGGCGCGGCGTAAGGCGCGGGCAAGCGCAAGCGGCTTGGCCTGATCCGTCAATCCATCCATGATGGCGAAAGCAAATATGCCCTCGGTGCGCCGGACCCGCGCCATCAAGCCAAGTCCCAGGTAACGGCCATCACCGATCAGAAGCGGACCTCGGACGGCTTGCGCGAAAGAAACTTCCACATGCCACAGCCGCTCCTTGGCGAAGCGAGTTTCCTTCGCGAAGGCTTCCGCGCGCTGCCCTTTACCTTCGAACGGCTCGCGCTGAGCACGGATCGCTTGCGCCGGCGTCTCGACACCCGCATGGCGTAACGCTTGCCGGACGGCGCTTTCCGCCGCCGCATTTTCTCGCGCCCGTTCGGCGCCGTCTTTTGCTTCTTCACGCATTCTGCAGGGATCGATGCGGCGGCGCGCGGCGCGCTCCGGCAAGGCCGCAGGCGTGACGGTACGCCAGAGGCGCGCCGGTGCCGCATCGTTCACACCGTAATGTTCGAGCATCGTGCGGTCGCTGGCCGTGACCAGTTCTATGATCTCGCCGGTCTCTTTGTCGCTTCCGATCGCTAGGCCCGAAAATGCCCAGGCGACATCGCCGGTGGCGATTGAGCAGTCGGGCGGAATAGTGACGAGCACGCGCCGGATCGAGCGTTCCGCCTGCGCATGGCCTATGGACGGCAGGGGCGCGATGCGGATACGCCGCGCCTTGTCGGCTTCTGACGCATCGCGGCCGATGAAGACCCTTTCGATGCAGACTTCGCGCTTGGGATCTTCGCGGCGCCAGGCGGATGCTTTCAACTGCTGAGCGGCCAAATCCCTGATCCTCTCCGTCAACGCGACAATGCGGTCGAAGGGCTGGGGTGCGAAAGCGCTGCCATTTCTGATGTCGAACAGAAGAAAGGTCGAAGGACTGTTGTAGGGAACAGGCTTGAAATTTGGTTTCGGTGCCTGGGCGAACAGCAGGCTCGCCTTCTTGCCTTGCCCGATCCTCTCGAATCGCCCGCGCGTCTTGTTGAATCGTACCGTCAGACTCGCCAGAGAACCACGGTGAGGACATAACAGCGTTTCGCCATCGCCTCTCTCGTTGGGGCTCCACCAAACGCCGCCATGCGCGCGAAAGCGCGCCTCGACCTCAGCGGCATCGGCAACAATTTCGCCGGCCGCCCAAGCCATGTCGATGCCACGGCCGAGTTGATAAAGTTTGTCCGCTATCTGGCAGATCGTGCGTGCGTGGCGTTCGGCGTCCGCGCCGTCCTCGAACGTCCAAGCGTAGATCAACGGAACAGCGGCATTGAACAGGTGTGGCCGGATGTTCTTGGCCGTCCGTATCTCGCCAATTCGGTCGGGATCGCCGCCCACCGCGTCGAGATCGTTGTTCGGAACAAAATTCTTGAAGGGCCGTCCCGGATAAGCCGATGGCGCAGCAATAATCGGGGCATCCAGGCCTTCGAGCCAATTCAACGCTTTCACTACTTGGTCCGAGAGCTTTTCCCCGCACGCGGCGCCGGCAATCAGGGCCTGGAAGAGCCGCGCGGGCGACGGCGGCCAGACGCCACTGCCGTGATAACGGCCGTCGTGAAAGCGGACGCGAAGGAGAAGAGTGGACATGGTTCAGGCCGCTGTCTTCGTCTTCTTCTCCTTCTTCTTATCCAATTCCTTCAAATCGTCCTGGGCCAATTCCTTCTTGAAGGCGACGCGCCGATTCTGTCCCACACCAAACTTGTCCGCCGCGGCTTTGGCGTAATCGAGCGCAATGGCCGCTGAAAGCTCGACGGACGTGCGGTTTCCGTTGCGAGCAACGGCAAGCCATTGGGCTGGCGCGTTCTCATCCGGCACGAGTAGGCAGCCCTGACGAAGAAATCCGTCCAGCGGCTTAGTCGCAGCCACCAACGCCAGGCCGAGAATATATCTTCTTAGGTCCTGCGAGTTCTCACCATTGAGCTTTCTCAGCGCCACGAGATTGATTGTGATGACGCGCTCTATAGGGCCGCGGGCGACAACGCCACCATGCGTGGCGCTTGCGAGCGCGTTAACGAAACCACGTTGAGACTCGGGGCGCTTTGCATCTCTTTCAGCTTTTTCCTTAACGTCTTCATCGAAAACCCCGAGTTTGGCATAATTCAATGGCGCATTATAAACTGCCGAGCGCGTCAGCGGATCCACGTCCCACGCACGAATGACGGACTGCACGAGACGCGGGAGCTTCGCCTGAGTATCGCGCGAGTCCCAAACGCCGAAAACCAACGAGGTCGGCGCCAGCTTGGCCAATGTCGACGCATCGCCTGTGTCGAGATAAAGCTTGAACGCCGTTTGCGCCTCGTCCTTCAGTTCGGACGAACGGATCACGGCATCGCCGAGGCGATGGCCAGCATCGAGGATCGAAACGGTCTTTTCATTACCGTAGGCGATGTCGATCTGCGGCACGAGCTTCGACAGCGGATTTTCCGTCTCGCCCGGCTTCGCTGCCTTGAAGATGGGCTCCATCCGATTGGCTTGGCTGCCGACACTGTCGATGGTCGCAACCTTTGTGCCGTCCGAAAGCGTGTCGATGTTATATGGTGGTTTGCCCTCATCCATCGCATAGGTCGGCGGGAAGATCACACCGCCTTCGCCCTCGACCGGCAGAAGCTTCTGCTTGCAAGTCAGCGCGACAGGTCCTTCCTGATCATCTGCCCACGAATTGATTGTATCGGCGGTAACTGAAATTGTTTCTGTCATATTCTGATCTCCTCCTGAGCATCGACAATGCACCGCGCTTGGCCCTCCTGACCGGGCCAACCAAGACGCATACGGAACACACGCATCGGAAATCCAAGGCCTTCGCCGCCGATTACGGCGCGGACAAACACGGTCGGCAGCATGGCGTTGGACACGCCGTAGCGATAAGCAAGCTTGTTGCGAGGATCGACCCGCGCCGGCCTCGCATGCTGCATCCCGACGGCTGCGAGCACCTCGACAAACGGGTAGCCGACCATTTCGATGCCGCCGTGCTCATTCGGCGAGAATCCTGCGTCGAGAGGGATATAGTCACGCCGCCAATCGAATCGGAAGCTGCTCGATTGCGGAGCCGAGAAATTGAAAGGGTCTTGAGCCGCGGCAGCAAGCGCATTGTCGCTAATCGTGCGGACGAGACTCAAAGCGTCCCGCGTGAGGCCAGCTCCCGGATAGCCTGCTGCGCCGGCCCAAAACTTAACGTCGGGTCTCGAACTGTCGTCCGTCCAGTAATCGAGTATGATTTCTTTTCCGCCTGCCCGCAGCGCCGCTATCAAAGTGGCGGGACTCTCAGGGCCAGACGAGGGAAAAGCTGGACTACGTTCAAGCCCCTCGAGCCACGCTCTGTGCTCGGCCAGTCGCTTGGCATATTTATCGTCTGTCTCGTTCTTCCTACGTGCTAGTGGCACCGACCATCCGATCGGGGCAACTTCCTTGACCTCAGCCGCCGCAAGAAACCGTAACGCTTGCAGCACTGGATCATCGGCGCCATCGACGCGCACAACGAACAACGTCTGCGACTCCGAGCCGTCGTACGTGAAACGGCCCTCGCATGGACCACACAAGATTTCCGCCGCCTCCATGAACCCGAGGCAGGCGAAGACCTGGCCGGGATTGAGCAGATCGACAGGGATCGATGCTTCCGCCATCACGCATCCTCCGCAGACGGAGCGGTTGGCCCGGATACGCGCGGGCCGGCTTCGCCGCGTCTGTCGATCTCGCGCGAGGCCTGCTGGTCGGCGGCGCGCAGAAGGGCCTCCCACCAGGCGAGCCCCCACGGCCCCCAGCGCTTTTGAAGCCGCGCAAAGCGCAGCGCGACATCGCGGGCCCGCGCTTCGAGCGCGGAGGGCGGCGCGTCCTCGCAACCGCGCGTTCCGATCACCGGCCGCGCCTGCCCGTGGTGGGCGGCGATGAGATGCAGGACGAGTTCGCGCCACTCCTCGGGCAAGGCTTGAAATCTGGCATGCGCCTCCGCAATGGGCAGCGATCCGAACTCATGCCGATAACCATCCAGGATCGCCTGGTCGATCGGCCCGCGCGTCTTAGCAAGTGGACCGGGGAGGCCAAATTTCGTTGCGTCGCGTTCTGCCTTGAAAGCACGTTGCCACCGCGGCGCTCTCTTCCCTTCGTCATGCAGGAATGCGGCAACCACCAATGCTTCGGCGGCATGGCCGGAAAGACCGATCCTTTCGGCGATGCGCCGGGCCTTCTGCTTAGCCCAGATTTGATGCCTGCCGAGCTCCTGCGGCGATGAGACAGAGCGAGCGTCCTCCGATTGCGCGGCACTCTTGTAATGCTCGACGACAAGCCATTCCGCAGGCTGCCCCTCCGCATCACGGTTCAAGACGAAATCGTCCTCGAAACGCCAATCGTTCTCTTTGCTCTCGTAATTCTCCGATGTTGCCCGCCGCACGCGGAACTTGGCGTCTTTGTTCCAGCCGTCGTCCGCATCCGCTGTCGGGAAAACATCATCACCCTTCGCGTCCAGCATGCCGTCTCTCAGACCGCCGAAGCGCGCATCCGCTATGAGAAGCTTGTCGGCGAGATCCTTGTGAAAGTCGCCCTTCGCTTCGCCCTTGCGCGGTTCGGCCAATTCCTTGAGCGTAAAACGCCCCGCATAGCTGCCGTCAGGTGAAAGGACAAAGAGGACGACATCGTCGCAGCGCAGCGGATTCGGCGTCGGTGCGGCAGGCTGCTGCTCCCCCGGCTCCGTGTCGGAAGTCCCGGCGTCAGGTGTTTCTGCGATGGTGCCGACTTGCTCTTGAGAGTCGCTCGCTTTGCGCTTGAGCAATTCCTTGGCGCGAGCTTGCAGCCAATCGACCACGCGCCAGGTTTCCGTTTCGAGCTTTTCGCTTTCACGCGGCGGCGCCGCCTCGAAGAACGCTTCGATCTCTTTCCTCTCGGCCGAGCTTCGCGGCCAGTCGGCAACTCCTTCACGCACCGGCAAGCGGGTGCGCCAGATCACGGCGGTCTGAAAGTCCTCATCGACCCAGCCACGCAGCCACGGCGCGATTGCGGGGCGTCCAGGGTGCTGTTCGAGCGAGGTCATCGACCAGGCATCCACCAGCGCGTGCGTCAATGCCGGACGCAACGGTTCCGGCGTGATCGCTTCCTCGATTCTTTTGCGAAGCGCTTTGTCGGTCTCGGCCCGCAGCTTCAGTTCGCGCAATGCGCCGGGACTTGCGTCTCTTCCGCCGTCACGTTCCGAAAGCTCTTCGAGCACCGCGAGCGAGCGATAGCTGACAATCGCACGCATCTCTTGGGCTGTGAGCGCATCGGGCTTCTTCGGCCTCGGCTCGTCGCCGTGAACGACGATGATTCTGGCATCCCCTTTGCCACGGCGGTTTACCCGGCCCAGGCGCTGCACCATCCGTTCCCAGGGAACGAGGTCGCAAACCATGTGGTCCGCATCGAGATCGATACCTACTTCGCCTGCGGAGGTGGCTATCAGGAACGCGGATTTTGCCGGCGGCGGCGAGCTCGCGAGAAAGCCGTGATGCTGCAGCCAAGCCTTCGCATTCTCACGCTCCTTTACGCGCCGGGCGCCGACAAACAGCTCCACCTCTGCCTTTGGCTTACTGCCCTTCCCATCTGGTTCGGAGAGCTTGTCGAGCCTCGCCTTCACTTTTTCCGCGACTTCACGGCTGTCGGCGTAGACAAGGCAACGGACAGGCCTTTGCCCTCCCTCAGAAAAGCCCCAGACCTGCCGCGCCAGCGCCTCGGCGAGCGCATCCTTCTCGTCGGCGATCTTGACGAAGCTGAGAGTTTTTTTCGCCGAAAGGCGCTCTTCGACGACCTGGTCGGACAGATCGCCTTTCTCGAGCGAGAAGACGTCTGCTGCGGCGTCGCCATTCGCTACCGGCCGCGCTCGGCCTGTCGCCGACAGCGACAACAGCACGAATGGCGGAATGAGTCTGCTATCGCCATCGCGACGGCCACCGAACTCTTTGGCTCCATTCGCGATGCGGCTAAGCAGGGCCTCAAACGGCGGAACGAGATGCGCTTCATCGAGAATAACCAACGTATCCACGCCCAGCAGACCCGCGTGATAGGGCCGCATTTTGCGCGAGACGCCGTAGCCCTCGAACAGAAGCCGCGAGCCGATCATGTCGACCGTGCCGACAATGATCGCCGGAACTGCGGGATCGTCGAGCCACTCCCGGTTGTCGACATGCGCGCCGCGCAATGTGGAAATCGGAAGCCGCGCTTCGTTCAGGCCAAGCGAAGCCTTCAGATGCTTGGCGTCGCTTTCCAAAGCGTTGCGAAGCTTTTCTGCCTCTTCCGTCGCCTGATCGACCACGGCCCGCCGATCGACGACATAGATAAGGCGGCGCGGGACGGCCTTGAGGATCGCTTCGTTGGCAAGAGCGCGGGCGGTCAGCCAGATCGCCATCACCGAGGTCTTGCCGAGGCCGGTCGGCAAATCGAGCGCCTGCGGAAGCGTTCCGGCTACGAACCGATCGAACAACCGCCGCTGCCACCGCATCGGCGCATGGTCGGTCAGGCGGGAAAAATTCTCTGAAAAAGATCGCAAGTCAGCGTTCATTTCGACGCCGGGTCGAAATCGCGCTGACCCGCCCTGGACGGCAATCCGGTTAGTGCCATTCTCCCCGCTCCCGTTGCAATTGGCCCCTTTTGGCTTCGCCCCGAGACCGCATACTTGAAACGTCCGTCTATTCGCGCACCTCATAGCCAAGTTCCCGGTGCAACTCAAGGTATATGGCATGCCAGGTACGACCACGGCCAGAGCGCGAGACGAGCGGCCGGAAGCCGCGGATTTCGCGCGATCAGAGGGGGCCGTTCCAGCGCGGAGCCGAGCTGCAGGGGCGCACGCTCACGGATTTCGTGATCGCCAGCGCGCACGGCCCTGCCGTGCGCTGCAGGATGGGGGGCGAGAATGGCGAAGGGGCGTGCGGTCGCGATTGTACTGGACGAGGCCGAGAAGCAGGCATTGACAGCTCTGACCCGCAAACATGGCGCGCCGCAATCGCTGGCGGTCCGGGCGCGCATTGTTCTGGCCGCAGCGGACGGCCTGACCAATAAGGAGATCACAGCCTGACCAATAAGGAGATCGCGGCCAAACTCGACATTTGCGCGCACACCGCAGGTGTGTGGCGCAGGCGGTTCGCCCGCGATCGCATGGACGGGCTTTACGACGAGCCGCGTCCCGGCGCGCCGCGTCAGATCGGCGACGACGAGATTGCGGCGACGATCCGCAAGACGCTGGAAACGCGCCCCAAAGGCGCAACGCACTGGAGCCTCAGGACAATGGCGAAGGCGGTGGCCCGCCGCCGTCCACGATGCCTATATCGACGCGGCAAACGCCGAACCAAAGCCGTTCCGATGGACCAAGAGCGCAGACGAAATCCTCGCCGCCATCGAACGCTTCTGCCTGCGCACCCTCGCCACAATCGCCTAGAATGCAGAGGATTTCAGAATCAGGACACTAGGCAGCACGGTCATTTGGAGTGGATGGCGGGGATGGCCGCCAGTCAACGTAATTTTCGGCGGCAAGCTGTTGTCATGATCGCGTCTCCATCGAGATGGAGGCACGATCATGTTTGAAGAAATCTTCTTTCCCCGAACCGCTGAGAGATATCCGGCAACGCCACTTGTCGATCAGCGGGAGCGATATCTCCTTCATCTCAGGGAGACCGGCGCCAGAAGAGCGACCTCAAGGCATGAGCGGCGCTGCTCGCGCGCCACGACGCCGCTGCACCTTATAAAGCGGGCCCGATCCGCGATGTTAATGCTGACCGTCTATCGATGGCCGCGAAGCCGCGGCAAGAATACCCCACCGCGGCCGAAAAAGTGCCGGTCTGGCAAGCCAAGCCTACGGCGCGCGGTCGATTTAATCTCCCCGTTTCCCCCCGCGGCGTGCATCCGCCCTGGCTCTCCTTGCCTTCCAGAGCCCCGTCAAGCGGCGCCGGGGTCCGATTTGCGCGGCCTCGCCCGCAGGCCCATACCCCACAGCGGTCGAGGCCGCGCGCCTCGCCAGCCCCGATTACGCCGGCGCGGCGGCGGCTGCATCGGAACTAATCAAACTCGAGCCGTTCGACGCCAGCGGCTACAATTTGCGGGCCGTCGCCTTTGACCGCGGCGGCTCGCCGAAGAAAGCCATCTCGCGGGTTATTCGGGAACGGTGTCGATGGGCTCCTTGGAATGAGCTTTTTGTCGCGCTTCAAGGTCTCAATCGATGCCAGGTCGGTGCGGATCGCCAATCGCGATGCAAAATGAATGAACTGGGCCAGCCGGGTCGCCGCGTTTGCGAGCGGCAAAGGCCCGCGGCGCTGCCTGCACTCTCTGCCAGCGTCACGAAGAGCTGCCGGCAACTGGCCTGCCCTCTCGCCAGAGTCCTCCGCGCGCGGAGGACGCCAGAAGGGAGGCAAGCCCGCGAATGTGCACTTCAATTCGCGAGGTTTGAGCATAGGTTTGTCACGAGCAGCGGTGCGGTAGCGTTCCGATATCCGTCCGGCTCAGCGAGGTCCAATTTTGCCGCCCCAGGATACCGAAGCGAACCGCTTTTCCGCCCGCGCGGCCCGCTATGTGCGTGTGGGCGCCAATGTCGGCGGCGTCGCCGCCAAGATCGCGGCGACCAGGCTGTTTGGTCTCGACCCCAACAGCGTCCGCGGGGCGGCGGACCTGGCGGCGGCGCTGGGCGGCCTCAAAGGGCCGATCATGAAGGTGGCGCAGTTGATGGCGACCGTCCCGGATTTGTTGCCGTCCGACTATGCTGCTGAACTCACCAAGCTGCAAAGCGACGCCCCGCCCATGGGCTGGGCGTTTGTCAAACGGCGAATGACGGCCGAGCTTGGCGCCGACTGGCAGCGGCAGTTCGCGAGCTTCGAGCATAAACCCGCCGCCGCGGCGTCGCTCGGCCAAGTCCATCGGGCGCGCGCCCATGATGGCACGGCGCTGGCTTGCAAGCTGCAATATCCCGATATGCAGTCCGCCGTGGAAGCCGATTTGCGGCAGCTCGAATGGCTATTGGCCATTCACCGCCGCATGAACCCTCCTATCGACACTACCGAGGTCGCCGGCGAGATCGGCGCGCGCCTTCGCGAGGAACTCGACTACGAACGAGAGGCCAAGCATGTCGCGCTTTATCGCGCCATGCTGGCCTCGACCCCCGAAGTGCGGGTGCCGCGAGTGTGGGCCGCGCTATCGACGCGACGCCTCCTTACGCTTGACTGGCTCGAAGGCGACAAGCTTCTGGCCCACAAGGGCGACGACATCGCGGCGCGCAACCGCCTTGCCGTGGCGATGTTCAAGGCGTGGTGGCAGCCGTTCAGCCGGTTCGGCGTGATCCATGGCGACCCCCATCTCGGCAACTATACGGCATTCATGGAGGACGGCGCACCGCAAGGAATCAACCTGCTCGATTACGGGTGCATCCGCGTCTTTCCGGCGAGGTTCGTCGGCGGCGTCGTCGACCTCTACCATGGGCTGCTCAGGGGCGATGATGCGCTGGTGGTGCATGCCTATGAGACGTGGGGCTTCCGGCGACTTTCGCGCGAACTGGTTGAGACGCTCAACATCTGGGCGCGGTTTATCTATGGACCGCTGCTCGACGACCGCGAGCGCACCATCGCCGATGGCGTCAAGCCCTCCGAATACGGCCGGCGCGAGGCCTTCCGGGTTCATCGCGCCCTCAAGGAAAAAGGGCCGGTGCGGGTTCCCCGCGAATTCGTGTTCATGGACCGCGCCGCCATTGGCCTCGGCGCGGTGTTCCTGCACCTTGCCGCAAAGCTCAATTTTCATCGCCTTTTCAACGAGGCAATCGAGAAATTCTCGGTGGACCGCGTGGCGGCGCGTCAGCGCGCCGCGCTCGAAGCAGCGCAGCTTTCCGCGAAGGAAGGCTAAAAAAGCCAAGTCGCCCTTAAGTTGAGCGCCAGCGAAACGGGGGTTGCCCGTGGACACGGCCACTTCCGATTTCGCCGCGCTTCATCCGGGCTGCTTCCGGGCTCCATCCATGGACGCGGCCGGGCATGCGGATCGCTTGTTCTGCATTGCCCTCGCGCTGCATTTAGGCTAAGCGACGGCCAAGATCGACAAACCCACAAGACTCCGGAGGGGTTATGGCGGACCACGGCGAAATCCAATACGCAACGGCGCAGGGCAACGACCTTCCGGCGCATGAGGCGGGCTACGGCCAATTCCTCAAGATCACGTTTATTTTCACCGCCATGATCGTCAATATCCTCTTCGCACTCGCAATTGGCGGCGTGCTGGGCCATTGGCTGCCGGCCGCTCTCATCCTCGTTGCCGCGGTCATCGCGGCGGGCATCAGCGGATGGACCGGGATCCGGTCCGTGAGCATCGGCATGGTGGCAATTTCAGCGCTCGCCTTGCTGCTCAGCGCCTATTCGTGACTGGAAAGTCGCCGGTCATGGGAGGCCGCGTGAATGCGCATTAGTGTTGCGCGCGAGAGCGACCCGGCCGAGACGCGAGTCGCTGCCACGCCGGAAACCGTCAGGAAGCTCGTTGCGCTGGGAGCCGAACTGGCAGTCGAACCCGGGGCTGGCGTGAAATCCGGCATCCTGGATGCGGACTATGCGGCGGCCGGAGCCACGGTCCGCTCAGATGCCGCCAAGGACGCCGACATCGTCCTCAAGGTGCGCCGTCCGAGCGAAGCCGAATTGACCGCCTACAAGCGCGGCGCGCTCGTGATCGCCATCATGGATCCGTACGGCAATGACGCCGCCCTCGCGGCCATGGCGAAGGCCGGCATCACGGCGTTCGCCATGGAGCTGATGCCGCGCATCACCCGGGCGCAGAGCATGGACGTGCTGTCCTCGCAGGCCAATCTCGGCGGCTACCGCGCCGTCATCGACGGCGCGGCCGAATATGGCCGCGCGCTTCCGATGATGATGACGGCGGCCGGCACCGTGCCGGCCGCCAAGGTGTTCGTCATGGGCGCTGGCGTGGCCGGCCTTCAGGCGATTGCGACTGCACGCCGGCTTGGCGCCATCGTCACCGCAACCGATGTGCGGCCCGCTGCGAAAGAGCAGGTCGAGAGCCTCGGCGCGAAATTCATCGCCGTCGAGGACGACGAGTTCAGGCAGGCCGAAACCGCCGGCGGCTATGCCAAGGAAATGTCGAAGGAGTATCAGGCAAAGCAAGCTGCGCTGGTCGCCGAGCACATCAAGAAGCAGGACATCGTCATCACCACGGCGCTGATCCCTGGCCGGCCCGCGCCGCGCCTGATCTCGCGCGATATGGTCGCCTCGATGCGGCCCGGCTCCGTGATCGTCGACCTCGCGGTCGAGCGCGGCGGCAATGTGGAAGGGGCGAGGCCAGGCGAACTCGTCGAGAGCAACGGCGTCAAGATCGTCGGCTACAGCAACCCGGGCCGGCTGGCGGCGTCGGCGTCGGGCCTCTACGCCAAGAACCTCTACGCATTTCTGGAGATTCTCATCGACAAGAAGACCAGGGCGCTGGCCGTGAACTGGGACGACGACATCGTGAGGGCGACGGCGCTCACCCGCGATGGCGCCGTGGTGCATCCGAATTTTCAGCCGAAAAGCGCCGCCTGAGAAAGATCCAAAATGGCCGAACTCAGTCCCCAACAAGCCGCGGACCTCGCCCGAACCGCTGCGGACCAATTGCAGCGCGCCGCCGACGCGGCGCAAGCCTACGCGGATGCTGCCGCGGTTGCGGCGCATAACGCAACCGCCGGCGCAATCGATCCGTTTGTGTTCCGCTTCTCGATATTCGTTCTCGCGATTTTCGTCGGCTATTACGTCGTCTGGTCGGTGACGCCGGCGCTGCATACCCCGCTGATGTCGGTCACCAATGCAATCTCCTCAGTGATCGTGGTAGGCGCGTTGCTCGCCGTGGGCGTGCAGCTGATCGGCGGCGAAGGTGGCCCGATCATTGCCCGCGCGCTCGGCTTCATTGCTCTCGTGTTCGCGTCGGTCAACATATTTGGCGGTTTCCTCGTCACCCAGCGCATGTTGGCGATGTATCGGAAGAAAAAGAAGTGAGAGGCCTGCCAGCATGAATGCCGATTTGGTCGGATTGCTTTATCTCGTCGCCGGCGTTCTTTTCATTCTGGCTCTACGCGGCCTGTCGAGCCCGGAAACGAGCCGCCGCGGAAATCTGTTCGGCATGGTCGGCATGGCCATCGCCATCCTGACCACGCTCGGCTCCCACCCCCCGGCGGGCTTCGGCGCCGGTATCCTTGTGGTGCTTGGCCTCGCCGCCGGCGGCGGCGTCGGCGCCGTGATCGCGCGGCGCGTGCCGATGACGTCGATGCCGGAACTGGTCGCAGCATTCCATTCGCTCGTCGGCATGGCGGCGGTGCTGGTCGCGGCCGGGGCGTTTTACGCGCCGGCCGCCTTCGACATCGGAACGCGCGGCGACATTCATCAGGCCAGCCTGATCGAAATGTCGCTCGGCGTCGCCATCGGCGCCATCACCTTCACGGGCTCGGTGATCGCCTTCCTCAAGCTGTCCGCACGCATGAGCGGCGCCCCGATCATGCTGCCGATGCGGCACTACATCAACATCGTGCTGGCGCTGGCGCTCGTGATCTTCATCTACGGCTTCGTAGTGTCGCAGGCGCAGCTCGATTTCTGGGCCATCACGTTCATATCGCTGGCGCTCGGCGTACTCATCATTATCCCGATCGGCGGCGCCGACATGCCGGTCGTGATCTCGATGCTCAACTCCTACTCGGGCTGGGCGGCCGCGGGCATTGGCTTCACGCTCGGCAATTCGGCGCTCATCATCACCGGGGCGCTGGTCGGATCCTCGGGCGCGATTCTATCCTACATCATGTGCAAGGGCATGAATCGCAGCTTCATTTCGGTGATTCTCGGCGGTTTCGGCGGCGAGGTCGCGGGGCCGGCCGTCGGCGCGGAGGCGAAGCCCGTCAAGCTCGGCTCGGCGGAAGACGCCGCCTTCATCATGAAGAATTCCTCCAAAGTCATCATCGTGCCGGGTTACGGCATGGCGGTGGCGCAGGCCCAGCACGCGCTGCGCGAGATGGCGGACCGGCTCAAGGGGGAAGGCGTCGAGATCAAATACGCGATTCACCCGGTTGCGGGGCGCATGCCGGGCCATATGAACGTGCTGCTCGCCGAGGCGAACGTGCCTTATGACGAGGTGTTCGAGCTTGAGGACATCAACTCGGAATTTGCCCAGGCCGACGTGGCCTATGTGATCGGCGCCAATGACGTCACCAATCCGGCCGCCGAGGAAGACCCCAAGTCGCCGATCTACGGCATGCCAGTGCTGCAGGTGTGGAAAGCCGGCACCGTCATGTTCAACAAGCGCTCGCTCGCCTCCGGATATGCCGGGATCGACAATCCGCTGTTCTATCGCGACAACACCATGATGCTGCTCGGCGACGCCAAGAAGATGACGGAGGAGATCGGCAAGGCGCTGGCATGAGGGTGCAGTGACGCGGAGCCTCTGCGTTGATTTCCTTGCCGGGGGAGGCTGCGATATCGTAGGGTGGGTTGAGCGCAGCGAAACCCACCATTACCGGCGACACCGGAAGGCTCTGATGGGTTTCGCTTCGCTCAACCCATCCTACGACCTAAAAATTCACAAGCTCGCAGCTTGCACCTTGGCGGCAATCAGTATCTTCGCGAACACGTCGGCTACTGCCTGCAACCCGCCGCAGCGGCCCATGCGGCAAATCGAATTGATGTTCGGGCGCAATGTCGGCGACCACCTCCACGTCAGCGAGGCCGCCTGGTCGCGGTTTCTTGCGCGGGAAATCACGCCGCGCTTTCCGGAGGGCCTTACTGTTCTCGACGCCGCTGGTCATTGGCGGGATCCGATCAGTGGCCGCGTGGTACGTGAGCCGAGCAAAATGGTCATCATCGTGACGGCGGAGAATGCGCCGGTGCGCGACCGGATCGCTGCGATTGTTGCGGCCTACAAGCAGCGATTCCGCCAGCGGTCGGTCGGGGCGATCTCGCTCGCCGTGTGCGCCGCGTTCTAGTAGGATCTTTGAGAGCGTCATTCCGGGGCGCGTGCGCAGCCCGCGAGCCCGGAATCCACGCTCCGGCGCTGCCTCATGGGTTGAGGGCGGAATTTTGCCCCAGGCGCGAGATATCCACCGCACCAAAGTCGCGACACATTGCAAGCTTGATGAATGACCGCGATTCCATAATTTGAGCTGGGGCGTATCTGGGGTTAATCGCTCATGACGCGCGGCAAGATAATGTCCCATCAGATCTGCGGAAATCGACTCGCCATTACCCTGTGGGCGGTTGTTGCAGGGTGCATTGTCTTCGCCGGGGCCGCATCGGCGCAGCAACAGGCGCCGGCGGCGAAACCCGCGGCAGCGCCGAAGCCCGCAGCGCCAAAGGCTCCCGCAGCTGCGGCTCCTGCTGCGCTGCCGGCCCCCGGAGGAGCGCAACCCGCCCTGCTCGGCCAGTACGGCGACTGGGGCGCATATACGGCGGCTCCGGGCGGCAAGAAAATTTGCTTTGCTCTTGCCAAGCCCGCCAGTTCGAGCACGTCGCCGCCGAACCGGCCGCGCGATCCCGCCTACATGTTCGTGTCCACCCGGCCGGCCGAAAAGGTCAAGGACGAGGTCTCGGTCATCTTCGGCTACGGGCTCAAGCCCAACAGCGACGCCAACATTGAAGTCGCGGGCGGGGGTTATGCGATGTATACGCAGGGAGACGGCGCTTGGCTGAAGAATGCCGCGGAGGAGCCCAAGCTGGTCGAAACCATGCGCAAAGGCCAGAATCTCACGGTCAAAGGCACCTCCGCCAGGGGCACCGTCAGCACCGACATTTATTCGCTTAAAGGCCTTTCGCTTGCGCTCGACAAGGTCGCCCAGGAGTGCCGATGAGCGGTTGATTGGAGAGAATTTCCCGTTGTCTCCCGGTGCCATCGCCCCGCTTGACCGGGCAATCACGCCGGAAACGTGATGGGTGCACCGCCGCCGTGGCATTTCAGTGCGCTGGCCCTTATGTTCGCCATGGCTTTTGTGCGGAACATTGGAAATCATGAGCATTCCCCTCGAATCCGAAGCCGCAGCCGCTCCCGGATTTGTCGAAAAGACGCCCCTTGAGCGCTATGTGGCGCCGGCGCGGCCCTCGCTCGTCGGCATGTCGCGTGCGGAGCTTGCGGCAGCGCTGGGGGAGCTTGGCGTGCCGCCGGCGCAGCGCAAAATGCGCGTCCAGCAACTCTGGCACTGGATCTATGTCCGCGGCGCGACCTCGTTCGACGCGATGACCAGCATCTCCAAGGAGCTGCGCGCCGAGCTCGAAGCGAGGTTCACCCTCGCGCGGCCCGAGGTGGTCGCCGAACAGGTTTCGCACGACGGCACGCGAAAATGGCTGCTGCGGCTGCCGGGAGAAGGTCCGAACGCGCGGCCGCACGAAGTGGAATGCGTCTACATTCCGGAAACCGGGCGCGGCACGCTCTGCGTTTCGAGCCAGGTCGGCTGCACGCTCAATTGCACGTTCTGCCATACCGGGACTCAGCGCCTTGTGCGCAACCTCACGGCGGGCGAAATCGTCGGCCAGATCATGGTCGCCCGCGACCGCCTTGGCGATTGGCCGGGTCTCTCCCTCCCTCCCCTCCGCCTTTCCCCCACCCTTCCCTCCCCCGCTTGCGGGGGTGGGTTAGGGAGGGGGAGGGAAGGGAGGGGGGAAGTCGCCATCGTTCCGACCGATGGCGGGCGGTTCGTCACCAACATCGTGATGATGGGAATGGGCGAACCGCTCTACAATTTCGAGGCGGTGCGCGACGCGTTGCTGGTCGTCGCAGACAATGAAGGCATCGCCATCTCCAAGCGCAAGATTACGGTTTCGACATCGGGCGTCGTCCCGAACATCAAGCGGACCGGCGAGGAGATCGGCGTCATGCTGGCGGTTTCGCTGCACGCGGTGCGCAACGAGCTGCGCAACGCGCTGGTGCCGCTCAACCGCAAATATCCGATCGAAGCGCTGCTCGATGCGTGCCGCAGCTATCCGGGCCTGACCAACGCCAGGCGAATCACCTTCGAGTACGTGATGCTCAAGGGCATCAACGATTCCCTCTCCGACGCCAAGGCCCTGGTGCGGCTGCTTGCGGGCATCCCGGCCAAGATCAACCTCATACCGTTCAACCCCTGGCCCGGCGCCCGCTATGAATGTTCGGATTGGGAAACGATCGAGAAGTTCTCGGAAGTCGTATTCAACGCCGGCTATTCGGCGCCGGTTCGCACCCCGCGCGGGCGCGACATTCTTGCCGCCTGCGGCCAGCTCAAAAGCGCGACGGAAAAGCTTTCCGCGCGCGAGCGCATGGCGCTGCGCGCCATGGCGATGACGGAATGATGACCATCCCAGGCGGCGCCCCATGGACGTCCTGATACGACTCTTTCTGCGTTTCATCCTCGTTCCGCTCGGGGCCGCGGCGGCGCTAGCGGCTGCGGCAGCCGTTATCATCATCGCGCACCGAAATGCGTTGGTCGCCGTGCTCGATGCTGATCCGCAAACACAACAGGATTACCTCATTGCCCTTCTGTTCGGAGGTCCGCTGCTCGCGGCGCTGCTTTCGATATCGGCATTCTATTCGGTCGCCCCGGCAGCGATCGGCGTGCTGATTTCGGAAGCGCTGGCCATCCGCTCCTGGCTGTTTCACGCGGCCAACGGCGGGCTTTCGGCCTGGCTCGGCTGGGTCCTGACCGAGGACATACGCGACGATTATCGGTTTCTCACCGAGCCCAGAGTCCTCATTGCCGCGGGACTTCTCGCCGGCCTCGTGTATTGGCTCGTCTCAGGGTGGACGGCCGGGTTCTGGAAACCCATCCGATCGGCAGGGCGGCTGACGCCGCCATCTCAAGGGCGATGACAACTGGCCGTTCGAGTCAGCCAATCTGAAAGGATCCGAGCATCGTGAACGATGTAGGGGCACCCTTGTGATCGCCCCATCCATGCACCGCGCTCGTCAATGGGCGACCACAGGGGGCGCCCCTACAGCTCGGTGAAACGCGATTTTACTCGGACGGCTGGCCGTATAGGATGTGACCCAGAATGCGCGAAGAACGAGAGACTCGTTCGTGGGGCAAAGCACGGACCCTGCCATCTCACTACTTCGTTCGGGAGGAATCTTAAATGTCACGTGAGTTCCATCAAGCCTTAAGCCGCCGCAAGTTCCTGCAGTTTCTGGCTGCCAGTTCAGCCCTTTCCTACGCGGACGCGCAGGCCCTTGCGGAGACGCTGGCGCCAAAGACGAAACTGCCCGATCCGCTGATATGGGCGCCGTTCGACGCCAACAATCTGATCAAGAGCCCGAAGGAGGCCATCAACGTCTTCGATTTCGAGCCGGTGATGCGTCAGAACGTGCCGCCCGCCCATTTCGGCTACATGGCATCGGGCATCGATGATGAGGTCACGCTGCGCGCGAACCGGGAAGGCTTCCTGAAGTTCCAGTTGCGGCCGCGGCGCCTGGTCGATGTCAGCAAGGTCGATATGGGCGTCGACATTCTGGGCGTGAGATATTCCTCTCCGATCATGCTGTGTCCGGTCGGCGGCCACGCCGCCTATCACGCGGATGCCGAATCAGGCGTCGCCAGGGCCGCGAAGGCGGGCGATCATCTCATGATCCTCTCCACCCAGACGTCGACCGGCGTCGAGGATGTGATCAAGGCGCGGGGCGGGCCGGTCTGGATGCAGCTTTACGCGACCAACAAGTTCGAGGTCGCAGCGCACCACATCAAGCGCGCCGAGAATGCCGGCTGTACGGCCCTCGCCGTCACGGTCGATCGTTCCGGAGGGCGCAACCAGGAGACTCTGTTCCGGCTGACGCGAACCGACAACCGCCAGTGCAGCGACTGCCATGATCGCACCAATATCCAGACCGATCAGGGCAACAAGCCCATGTACCAGGGCGTCGATCTGTCCGGGCTGCGCAACATCCAGTCGTCGGCCATGACGTGGGACTACCTCAAGCGCCTGCGCGACATCACCAAGATGAAAGTCGTCATCAAGGGGCTGCTGGCCTGGGAAGACGCGAAGCTCGCGGCCGACTACGGCTATGACGGCGTCATCGTGTCGAACCATGGCGCCCGCAGCGAAGACTCCGGCCGCTCCACCATCGATGCGCTGCCGGAAATCATCGAAGCTGTCAACGGCCGCATCCCGATCCTGGTTGACTCCGGCTTCCGCCGCGGCACCGACATCTGCAAGGCGCTGTGCATGGGCGCGACCGCGGTCGGCGTCGGACGGCCCTACATCTGGGGGCTCGGCGCCTTCGGCCAGGCCGGCGTCGAGCGCGTCCTGGAGCTGCTGCGGGCCGAACTGATGGGCATCATGCAGCAGGTGGGCGCGCCGACCGTCAAGCATCTCACGCCCGCCATGGTGCGGAGGGCGTGATGGCCATAACCCGGATATCTCACACCACGCACCACGCGAGATATTCGGCCGAGTCCCGGACAGGAGTTTTTTTGAGCGCCGGACGCGGACCACCGATTATTTCGCCCGGCGTCCGGCTCCGCGACGTTCCCGACGTTCCCGGGAAACCTTGCCAACCCGGCCGTCGCCCGCTATCAGGCTCTCCAAAGAGCCGCAATAGCTCAGTCGGTAGAGCACATCATTCGTAATGATGGGGTCGGGGGTTCGAATCCCTCTTGCGGCACCATGAAATCAATGGGTTAGCAGGGGTTGGAGTGCTTCCCCGAAGATGATAAGTGGTGCGGGGAAGCATGGGGGAAGCAGCCGGAGCAAAAACGATCGGGCAATTTGTCGCGGCCTAGAATGACTGCCGCCCATCCTTTCTCGTGCGCACCCCCGTAGGAAATCCGACCAATAGGTATTTTTCGACCAGGGTATTTACTGAGGCGGGGGGCGGCATGGCCCAATCTGATTTTCCCAACAGCAGAAGCCTCGCTTCGGTACTCGTCAGTGCCCAAGAAGCGCCCCCCAACATCAGCGATGGCTTGCCGGGCCGCCAACTGCCAAGGGCTGCGGTTGCCGACGTTGTTCTCGGCGCTCCCAGAGGCGCGGTGATCGCGCTCGGCGGTATCGATGGTGAAAGCCTGCGAGGGCTCCTTGATCAGGTTGAACCCGCGCAACATGGCCGTATCGCGCTGTTCGCGCGGATCGCGCCCGAGCCCACGACCGAGGCTATAGTCGAACAGGTCATCGATCTTCTCGCAGAGACCGCCCGCCGCCTGTGGCCGGTCTGGTTCACGAACGTGAGCTTCAACGGGTGTCGCAATGATACGCTGGGGCGGCTGGCGATTGGCGCCATAGCGCGACGTGCGGTAGAGGAAATACCTAACCTGTCACCCTCATGGACAGAGGAAGCGGCACGGCTCGTACTCGATAATTGTCCGCCCCGCGTGAGCGGCATACCCGCAGCGATCGAACTTGGCCAGCTTGCGCTCGCCATCAGCCGCACCGGCCTTATCCTCGCAGCCGACATGAATGCCACCGTCCAAACGGCGCGCAATCCTGCCGCCGTGGTACGCGCGCTGGAATGGGTCGCGCAGGTTTCTCAGGGCTCGGTCATCGCACTATTTTCCCATCTGCCCCAGAGCGAGCCGCCATTCGACCGTATTCTTTACGGCTCGCGTCAGGTAATGCCCGATACCGCCGCGCCCCAGCTTAATCCGCCCGAGCCGTCCGGGCATGATCACGAGCCTTGGATCGCGCCATGGCGTGGTCTACCCCATCCACTGAGCGAGATCGAAAAGCGGCTTGCCCAGGCTATAGGGGCTGACATCGAACTCGCCCCGCTCTTCACGTTCAATCAGTTTATCGACACCGTGCGAGGCTCACGGCCGAAGGTGGACCTTGTGTGGACGACAGGTCGTCTCGTGGTCGAGCTTGACGGCTATGGGAGCCATGGCAATCGAACGGCCTTCATGTACGACCGCCACCGCGACTACGAGCTGATTCTGAGCGGCTACACGGTGCTACGTCTCGCGAACGATGAAGTCGTACAGGACTGCGGCAAAGCGGTAGAGAAAATTCGCGACTTCGTACGCCTGCGTCGAGCCCAAATCACCCAGGAGGGTTGAATGGCAAAAAACAAGAAGAGATCTATGCCTGAGAAGCGGACTCTGATCCTGTGGGCCTTACTCGTGCGAGAAAATGCTTCCGCATTTCAGAACGAATTGAAGCCGGAACCAGATAAGGCCGATCGCGAGGCGTTGGAGGAAGCTGGTTTGATCAAAGCCGAGCCCCGTGGCCGTTACAGGCGGATTTGGATCGAGGTCACCGACAAGGGATGGGCATGGGCCGGAAGTAATCTTGAGGCCGCGCTACCCCGGAATTCCTCCGCCGGCAGCCAAATCCTTCAAGGGTGGCTGGCGCGTCTTAAAGTATTTATGGAGGCACGGGGTTTGGCCCTGGCGGATGTACTGGGTCCGCAACCCTCAACCCAAGCTGTAGGCGGGCTTAAAGCCGAACCACCACGACTCGCGCCCCGCGATTACGCCGCGGTGCGCGCATGCATTCGCAAAGCTTATCTCGACATCACGGACGGACGGCTCAAGGCGCGCGCGCTGTTGCGGGATCTTCGCAGTAAGCTGCATGACATTGAGCGCCAGGCGCTGGATGACGCCCTGAAACAGATGCAGCGCGAACACGAAGCTTCATTATATCAACTCGACAATCGAGCCGAGATTACTGACGCCGACCGCACCGCCGCGATCTACTTCGGAAACGAGCCACGCCACATCCTTTGGATCGAACGATAATGAACGAGCTGGACGTCTTACGTTCGGTCGACTTCGACTGGACGCGACAACTTAGGAGCATATGGCGGGATCCGCCCTATCATGTGCCTTCGCTTCATCAAGAGCAGCTTGACGATATAATCGACTATTTCCGCAGGAAAACGCGCGACCTGGACCCGGCCAACGAGCCGCTCGGGTATGTAATAGTTGGCCCGGCGGGTTACGGAAAAACGCATCTCATTGGCGAACTACGCCGTGAAGTATGGGAGATGGACGGCTGGTTTGTGCTCCTGGACTTGGTTGGGGTCAAGGATTTCTGGTCGTCGGTGGCACTCGGTTTCTTGAATTCGCTCCAGGTCCGGAAGGCTGACGGCAGGACTCAACATGATCGGCTGGTACTCGGGATCGCCTCCCTTCTCGACATCGACCAAGACCTGATCGAGATCGGGCGGGCTCGTGGGCTGACCGCTGAACTGGCTACCATTTTCGTCAAGGCGTTGTCTCGCCTTTATCGGGAAACTGCCGCGCATCGCGATGTTGTGACTGCCCTCATACTTCTGACCTCGGAAGACCTCGATTGCCAAAGCATTGGCCACGCTTGGCTGCAAGGTGCAAGCTTAGACGCGGATGTTGTCGCTCCCTTTGGGTTTCATGGCGTGAACGATCCAATGAAGGTCGTTCAGGGCCTTTCATGGCTCATGAGCCTTGTCGGTCCGACTTTGATCGCGATTGACCAAATTGACGCAATTGTGAGCGCAAGCAACGCCGTCACTCACGCTGCAATCGTCGGAGCGACAGAGGAACAAGCGCAAGCGAAATCGATTGTCGAATCGCTTGCTCTGGGGCTCATGGACTTGCACGAAAAGAAGCGGCGCGCCGTAACCGTCATCTCTTGTCTTGAAGCGACTTGGAAGGTCCTTCAGGAGCAGGCGACCGTGGCTGTGACTGACCGTTACAATAGTCCGGCAAATCTGCGCGCTTTGTCTACTAGCGACATCGCTGCAGGACTGGTGGAAGCCCGACTCGCTCAGACCTATGAAGCACGCGGCTTCAAGCCGCGCTATTCGACTTGGCCATTCGCGCGCGCTGCATTCGAAACTGCAATTGGATTCTCGCCACGCCAGCTCCTCAAGGCTTGCGAAGCGCATCGTCAGCGTTGCGTTGCTCAGGGAGCGGTCACCGAATTCACGACATTCGCTCACGTCGGACAAGGGTCAGAACCGGACAAATTGAACGCAGAAGCACTCGACCAAGAATACGATGAGCAGAAAAAGGCCGCCTCTTTTGCTCACCTCATGGATGCTGACGGCGAAGACGACCTGCGCGAGCTTCTTGATGCCTCTTTGAGGCTTTTCGAGAAGCACCTGGACCTGCCAGACAACATCGACGTCGAAGTGCAACGCGACCCAGACCAGAGACGTCCTTCGCTGCACGGCCGGCTCTCCTTTACGTTCCGTGATGAAGGCGATCGCGAGCAGCATTATTGCTTCCGTGTCCTCAGCCACACGAATGCAATCGCATTCCAAAGTCGGTTGAAGGCGGCGATGACGGCGTCCGGAATCGACATGGCGCTCAAATTCCGGCACCTGTTCATCCTGCGTCGTAGTGATCCGCCCAGCGGACCAAAGACGAAGGCCCTCGTCGGTCAATTCTTGAAGGCCGGCGGCAAATTCGTTGCACTTGGAGACGATGATTTGCGGGTCATGGTCGCCTTGCATGCGATGTCGCAACGCGATTTCCCAAACTTCGAAACTTGGCTGCGGGCGCGGAAACCGTTGTTCGAGACGAAGCTGTTCAACGCTGCAGGCCTCTGTCCGCCGCCCTTCTTGTTGTCCCCTCCGCCAGGTAAGCCGGGACGAACCCCGCCCGCTGCCGAAACAGTAGTGGGGAACCAGGCTTCGGTAGAATTTATCGAGCCAGGGCACGAGAGCAATCAGGTCGAAACGGTCGCTGATCGCGAGACCATCGTGACAGACGGGTATGACCGCGAAGCGACGGACAACGCGAAGGCCGCTTCAACCGGGGACAAGGCCGGTTCGGCTTCCATGATTCCCATAGGTCGGCGCTTCGAACGCGGATCGCTGGGGGATACCGTGGCGCTCGCAGCTGACTTGCTCCCACGTCACGTCGCAATCCTCGCCGGCTCCGGTTCGGGCAAGACCGTGCTCTTACGGCGGATTGTCGAAGAAGCCGCCCTTCTTGGAATTCCATCGATTGTGCTCGATATCAATAACGATCTTTCGCGACTCAGCGACCCATGGCCTGTACGCCCAGAGGGCTTCAGCGATGAGGACGCAGCAAAGTCTGCGAAATATTGCGCGCATACCGACGTAGTCATATGGACGCCGGGAGTGAGCAGCGGAAACCCGCTATCGCTGAACTTGCTTCCAGACTTTGCGGGGATCGGCGACAAGCAGGACAAGCAGACCGAAGACGAGCGCGCCCAGGCCGTCGAGATGGCGCGGGCAACGCTTGCTCCCTACCTGGGCGGAACCGGACAAAAGGCGTTTCTTAAGCAAGGCGTCCTTGCTGACTCGCTTCGGGCTTTCGCGAAGCGCGGAAGCGGCTCGCTCAACGATCTCATTGCCCTGCTTTCAGACCTTCCCGAGGAAATCAGCAAAATCGGTAATGCGCAAAAGCTGGCGGGCGAGATCGCTAACCAGCTTCTGGCTGTGGTCGCGACAAACCCATTGCTGCAATCGTCCGGGCCGACTCTCGATCCACAGCAGCTCTTTTGCGGCGATGATAACAGAACCCGGATTTCGGTGATCAGCCTTGCCGGGCTCGGCAGTGACGAAGCCCGACAATCCTTCGTCAATCAATTGCAGATGACGCTATTCACATGGATCAAGCAGAATCCGAGTCCAACCGGACGCCTCTATGTATTGGATGAAGCGCAGAATTTCGCGCCGGCGCAGGCAGGAACGGCGTGCAAGGCAAGCGCCCGGTCGCTTGTGGCGCAGGCGCGCAAATACGGACTCGGGATGATCTTTGCCACGCAGCTGCCCAAGGGAATTGACAACGCGATCGTGTCAAACTCCACGACGCATGTTTATGGGCGGATGAGCTCGCCTGCGACGATTCAGGCGACTCAGGAACTCATCTCTGCCAAAGGCGGGGCGGCCGACGACATCGCACGGCTGACGAAGGGCGAGTTCTATTTTTCGACCGATGGCTTCAATCAGCCCGTGAAGGTACGGACGCCGCTATGCCTGAGCTGGCATCCGCCGAATCCGCCCACGGCTGACGAGGTAATCACGAAGGCTCGCTCGAAACGTCCGTAGTCTTATAACGGACCTCGCGCCGCGGCTCCGATTGGGTTCAATGAGGCCGAGGCGCGCGCGCCTCGGATGCATACCGTATAGGCAATAAGGCGCGAAAATAGGCCGCCGCAGCGTCGCCCTCGATGCCGAGCAGGGCCGTGATCGTCGCCACGCTATCGACAGCGCGGCGCGCTGCCGGCTCATAGGCGCCCTGCGCCACATGCGGACGCCGGCCGCGCTTGTAGTCGACCGGCGTGACGACGCCGTCCTCGGCTTCCGCCACATCGATTTTGGCGATGACGCCGAGCGTCGGCGAAGAGAGCATCAGGGAGCGGCTGATGATTTTGTCAGGCTGCGCCGGTTCGGTCTGCGCCGACGCTGTCCCGCTCTTCGCCTCTGCGGTTTCGCGGGCCGATAGTGTCTCCCTCTGCTCCTTTGCGGTTTCGCAGGCTGCCGACGCGGCTTCGGTATCTGGTAGCCCCGAGGCTTCGAGCGCCCCCGGCGCCGGGAGCGCCCCCCCGGACGATCGACGCGCGTATGAATGCGCCGCCCCTCGACAGTGTCGCCGGTCTCGGACCATTCCCCCTGCGTCCACATGAGATAGGCGAGCCGCGGACAATAGACGAACTCGTTCACCATCCGCGCCGGGATGAGCGCGTCTCGCCCGTGACGGGCGGCGCGGGGAGGTGGGATTCGAGTTGGTCAGAGGTCGGCATGGCTTCCCGCCTGTTCGGAAGCGGATAGGCCAAAGCCGGCCTCCCGCAATAGTTGCTCGCTCGCAAGAATTCCGGAATTCCGTGATAGGACAGTGACTGCCCCATCGGCATGACTCCGAAAACTCATCCACTCGATGTCGGGGCGCGATGACATCGGCCGTCACGATGAGAAGCGTTCGCCTGTCAAAGGGCAGCAATGATGTGAGACCATGGCCGCCATTCCTCGCTATCGCCCGCATGCGGGCCCCATCCTTCTCTCCGCCGGATTCCGGCCCTTCTTCCTTGGATCGGCGGTCTGGGCGGCCATCGGGATTCCCCTGTGGCTCGCCGTCTATGGCGGCGGAACTTCACTGCCGAGCCTGCTCCCGCCGCTGGTTTGGCACGTTCATGAAATGGTCTTCGGCTTCGCTGCGGCGACCGTTGCCGGTTTTCTGCTGACAGCAATTCCAAATTGGACCGGCCGAATGCCGCTGCAAGGCCGGCCTTTGGCCGTGCTCGTTCTGCTTTGGGCGGTGGGACGAGCCGGCATCCTGCTGTCGGGCTCGATCGGTGGTTACGCTGCGGCGGTGGCTGACCTTGCCTTCCCAGCCGCGTTTCTCGGGGCTGTCGCTCGCGAGATCGTCGCAGGAAAAAACTGGCGCAATTTACCGCTGCTCGTCGCGTTGTCGCTTTTGCTCATTGGCAATCTTTTCGTGCACCTAGACGCAATCGGCGTTGCCGATACGGCCAAACTCGGAAATCGGATCGGCGTCGCCACGCTGCTGATGCTCATCTCACTGGTTGGCGGCCGAATCATTCCGAGTTTCACACGGAACTGGCTTACAAAAAACCGGCCCGAGGTCAGCCCGCCGCGTCCCGAGGGGTGGATCGATCACGCGGTTCTCGGTGTGACCGCGCTTGCGCTCGTCAGCTGGGCGGTTGCTCCCGACGCTGTGGTGACGGCTTGGGGTACGATCATCGCCGGGAGCGCCATCAGTTTGCGAATGTCTCGCTGGCAGGGCCATAAGACGATACGCGAACCGCTCCTTATCATTCTTCATGTCGGCTATGGCTGGCTGGCGGCAGGCCTCCTCCTGCTTGGGCTCAACGAGTTCTTCGATCTGGTTCCGATGACGGCCGCCCTACATGCCTTGACGGTTGGTGCGATCGGTACGATGACTCTGGCTGTCATGACCCGTGCCTCGTTAGGCCACACGGGACGACCGCTTATCGCGGGATTGGGCACCCAAGTCATCTACGCCTTGGTGACACTCGCCGCTCTCCTGCGCGTCCTGTCACCGTTCGCGGGCGCGCAGATGGTGCTGATATTGTGGGCGGCCGGCGCTTCATGGGCAGCAGCCTTCGGCTTATTCGCGATTCTCTACGGCAGGGTGCTGACACAACCCCGCGCCACGGGACATGCCGCAAAGCCGATCTGAGGGAAGAACGATTACGATATGGACAACATCGTTGCCGACGTCGACTGGGGGATCGTTGCACGCATCGTTCATGTGCTCGCCGTCGTCGTGTGGATCGGCGGTGTTTGGTTTGTGACAGCGGTCATCCTGCCTGCCATGAGGAAGAAGCCGCCAGAGCAGTGGCTCGCAGAGTTCAATGCCGTCGAACGCCGGTTCGCGCCGCAAGCCCGCATCGCGATTCTGCTGGTTCTTTTGAGCGGGCTCTACATGCTCTACCAGTACGACCTCTGGGACCGCTTTTCCGATGCACGCTATTGGTGGATGCATCTGATGGTCGTGGTCTGGATACTCTTCGCGGCGCTTCTCTTTGTCCTCGAGCCGCTTATCGTCCACCGCGTTATCGACCGGCGCGCCAGTAGCTCACCGGAGGCGACGCTCACGCTGATGCTCCGTTTTCACCGTGTCATGCTCGCCCTAGCACTGCTTGCGATTCTCGCCGCTGTGGGCGGTGCACATGGGCTCTTCTAATGTTCCTGCCAGCTCAGCGGCCTTCGGAGTTCTTTGCGCCTCATCGCGGCGTCAACGAGGAACGCGTGATGCATGATGCAGTTGCACGAAACCTATCAAGAATTATCGAAGACGATCGATTAAACGCGCCTCGCGGTCTTATCCCTGACTATCCCAGACCTACTAGTTCAGCGATTCCATGAAACCTATCAATTGGAGACCTCAACTTGGGCCGGTAAACGCGGCCTTCCGGGCGGACTCCATATGCTTCGAATTTCGGAAGCGCTCAACTAGGAAGAAACTCACCCGGTAGGACCGGGCCACGGGTAGCGGAAGTTTCATGCGCTGCAGGTCGGGCCAGGCCCGGTGGAAAACTCTTTTCAACGACCCGTCAGGCCCACTCGATTCTCTCAATGCATCGTAACGCGCTGATTTTTTCAGCGCAAATTTTTTCTGCCGATGCTCGGAGTCCGAACAACGACCCGTCAAAATTTTTTGCTTATGATTCCAAAGGAGAATCCGGGCGATCCGGATTTTGCGCGGTTTCGAGGACTATGCGGATTCCGATCGATGTCGCCCACCATTCCGGAATGATGTCGCCCGCCATTCCGAGATAATTCCGCCCACTGTTCCGAGATGATGTCGCCCACCATTCCGGGATGATCTCGTCCGGGGTCGGGTGCCTCTGCTGGCCGACTCAGGTCCGCTCCTTTGGCTTGCAAAGGAGGACCGGATGCCAGCAGAGAGGACGACCATGCGCCACGTGCGCGAAGTTCTGCGGTTGAAGTTCGTTGGTGGCGTACCGACTCGTGAGATCGCCCGTCGGATTGGCGTGGCAGCGCCGACTGTGCGGGCGACGCTCAAGCGTTTCCAGGCTGCTGGCCTGAGTTGGCCACTGCCGGAAGAGCTGACCGATGCGGCGCTTGAGGAGAGGCTGTTTGGCAACGCCGGGACGAAGCAGGGCCATCGTCGTCTTATCGAGCCCGACTGGGCCGCCGTCCATCGCGAGCTGAAGCGCAAGCACGTCACGCTGTCGATCCTGTGGGACGAGTACATCGAGCGTGAGCCGCAAGGCTATCGCTACTCGCGTTTTTGCGAACTCTACCGTGGCTGGGAAGCGAAGCTCTCGGTAACCATGCGCCAGACCCATGTGGGCGGCGACAAGCTGTTCGTCGATTACGCCGGCGACACCGTGCCGGTGATCATCGACCGGCTGAGCGGCGAGGTGCGCCAGGCGCAAATCTTCGTCGCCGTCATGGGGGCGTCGAACTTCACCTACGTGGAGGCGACCTGGACGCAGGGGCTTGGTGATTGGATCGGCGCGCACACGCGCGCCTTCGCGGCGATCGGCGGCGTGCCGCGCCTCATCGTTCCCGACAACGCCAAGGTCGCCGTCATCAAGGCGTGCCTCTACGAGCCGCAGGTCAATCGAACCTATGCCGAGATGGCCTCCCATTACGGCGCCGCCGTGCTGCCGACGCGACCACGGCGCCCGCGCGACAAGGCCAAGGTGGAAGGTTGTGTGCTTATCGTCGAGCGCTGGCTCATCGGCCGTCTGCGCAATCGTGTGTTCCATAGCCTCGCCGAACTGAACGCGGCAATCGGCGAACTGCTTTTGCGGCTCAACGAGGAGCGGCCGATCCGCCGTCTCGGGCGCACCCGCCGGCAGCTCCTGGAAGAGCTCGACCGACCAGCGCTCAAGCCGTTGCCGATCGAGCCTTACGTGTTTGCCAAATGGCGCCTGCGCCGCGTCGGCATCGACTACCACGTCGATGTCGAAGGCCACTTCTACAGCGTTCCCTACAGTTTCGCGCGCGCCGAAGTCGAGGTGCGTCTCACCGCGCGCACCGTGGAGATCTTCGTCAAGGGCAAGCGGATCGCCGCCCATGTGCGATCGAGCGGCAACCACAGGCACTCGACCGTCCCCGAGCACATGCCGTCAAGTCATCGCCGCTACGCCGACTGGACCATCGACCGCATCCGCCAGGAAGCGGCCAGCATCGGGCCGGCAACTGCTGCGCTGTGCGAACTCATCCTGGAGCGCCGGCCCCATCCCGAACAGGGCTTCCGCGCCTGCCGCGGCATCCTGCGGCTTAAGCGCGCGTTCGGCCGCGAACGGCTCGAAGCTGCCGCTGCACGCGCGATCGACATCGGCGCGCTCAGCTACGGATCGGTCCGTTCCATCCTCGATCACAAGGTCGATCGTCACGCCGCGCACAAGCG
>Ga0209060_10000892_pt1 | contig 40461 bp, 34 predicted proteins | sample Coa_R1_8_FD_187155 | JGI IMG/M metagenome (GOLD analysis project Ga0209060, IMG submission 187155) | Surface soil microbial communities from Centralia Pennsylvania, which are recovering from an underground coalmine fire - Coalmine... | ecosystem: Environmental > Terrestrial > Soil >...
CTCGCTTCCGGTATCCCACTTGATAAAGTAACAATTATTATCGGCGCATTAGGAGTTGGCATTGGCTTAGGTTTACAAAACATCGTGAATAATCTTGTTTCCGGAGTAATCTTAGCAATTGAAAGGCCAATACAAGTTGGTGATATTATTGACATCGGCGGCAACACTGGAAGAGTAAAAGAAATAGGGATCCGATCAAGCAGGATTGTTACACCTGATGGCGCTGAAGTAATCATCCCGAATGGTGATATGCTTTCACAAAAGCTCACCAACTGGACATTGAACAACACGCACATGCGTGTGGAACTTAATTTCAAAATCACAGATAATGCCACCGTACCTCAGGCAAAAGAAATCATCACAAAAATTTTTGAAACAGATGAAGGCGTGATGAAAAATCCAGAGCCACAGTTCTTAATAAAAAATATGGCACAATCAGGAACAGATCTTCAGATATTCTTTTGGGCATTTGATATCAATAAAGGAGCCCAGCTTAAGAGCGACATCAATCAAAAAATCTTCGAAGCGTTCGGCAAAGAAAAAATTAATATAGGTTAAGAAATTGTCATTTACGCAGGCAAAATTTTGTCAGGATCAATAAAGGTTATAAATTTGATGTTTAAACATTAAATATTAAAATATGGCAAAGATAAAATGGGTTCTGGATCCCACACATTCAGAAGTTACTTTTAAAATTAAGCACCTGATGATCAGCAATGTCACAGGGGAGTTCACAAAATATTCAGTAGATGCAGAAACAGAAGGTGAAGATTTCACTACTGCAAAAATAAGCTTCACCGCAGATGTTGATTCTGTGACCACAAAAAATGAGCAACGAGACGGGCATTTGAAAAGTGATGACTTTTTCAATGCAGAAAAATATCCGCAGATTAAATTCACAGCTACAAAATATGAAAACGTGGATAATGATGGTTCTTATGAATTGTATGGCGATCTTACTATCCGCGATGTAACAAAACAGGTGAAATTAGATGTAGAATTTGGTGGTATCATAACAGATCCCTGGGGAAATAGCCGCGCAGGTTTTAGCATCAGCGGAAAAATCAATCGCAAAGAATTCGGTCTTAAGTGGCATGCCGCTACTGAAGCTGGTGGAATTGTTGTTTCCGATGATGTTCGCATTCATGTAGGCATCGAGCTCATCAAGCAGGCATAATATTTTTTAATTTGATAATAGCAAAAGGAACAGAGCAAACTGTTCCTTTTTTGTTTATAGCTTCTCCAAAATATTTGTTTCTCTTTTGTCAATTATTGTTACTTTAGTAATCAGTAACGTTAACGCCCATCCTATTCAAAATAACGGCCTTTCCTTCGCAGTTTTATTTTACAACCCTTAATACACTAACTACAATGAAAAAGTATTTTGTCATTTGCAGTTTCCTATTGATAAGCTGCACGGTTTTATTACAAGTCGGCTGTAATAATCAACCTCCTGCCCAGCAGCCAGCAGAACCTGCAAAAAAAGAATTGTCACAAGCTGAATTGATTGAGCGTGGTAAATATCTCGTCACTATGGTTGGCTGCAACGATTGCCATTCGCCTAAAGTAATGACAGCAGAGGGCCCGGTACCTGACACTACTAAATTATTATCAGGACATCCCGCTCAAATGCCAATGCCTCCTATTGATAAAAACTCTTTGAAGCCCGGGAGTTGGATTTTGTTCGGCCCTGACCTTACTTCAGCTGTTGGCCCATGGGGGATCTCTTTCAGTGCTAACCTCACTCCTGATACCGCAACAGGAATCGGCGCATGGACAGAAGAAGTGTTTGTAAAAACTATCCGCACCGGCAAGCATCTTGGCCAGGAAGGCGGGCGACCAATATTGCCACCAATGCCTTGGCAGGATTTTGGCAAAGCTACTGATGATGATCTGAAAGCGATATTCACTTATTTGAAAGCATTGCCACCAATCGTTAATAAAGTGCCTGCACCTGTTGCACCACCTGATGTTGCAAAAATGAAATAAATAAGAAGGCTCAAGAAATATAAGAGACAAGGCACAAGGTTCAATATTGTGCCTTGTCTCTTGTATCTTATACTCTAATTTCCTTGCCCCTTGTTTTCTTGATTCTTGTTCCTGTCTCTTATACCTTGCTTCCTGCTTATCTTTGCAGCATGCATTATGTTTCTGTTGAAGGGCTGAGCAAATCCTACGGCATAAAGCCCCTGTTCCAAAATATTTCTTTTAATATTGAAGAAGGCGATAAAATTTCTCTAGTTGCGAAAAACGGCAGCGGAAAATCTACATTATTAAAAATTCTTTCCGGCAAAGAAACTGCTGAGAGCGGCAAAGTGTGGATCCACAAAGATGTGACTGTTGCATTGTTTGAGCAGGAGCCGACTTTTGTGGAAGACAAATCCATTCTTGATAATATTTTTTATCACAACCATCCTGTTATTAATGCCATCAAAGAATTTGAAGCTGCCAGTGATGAAGAAGATGCGGATAAAATCGGCGATGCAATCGTGAAATTAGATGAACTGAATGCATGGGATTTTGACACCAAAGTGAAACAGATTCTTGGCAAGCTGAATATTCATCATCTTCATCAAACTGCGGGCTCGCTTTCCGGCGGACAAAGAAAAAGAGTAGCTCTTGCTAAAACGCTTATTGATATTGGCTTTGAGCATAAGCATGTTTTATTGATTATGGATGAACCGACTAATCATCTGGATGTTGAAATGGTGGAGTGGCTGGAAAATTATCTGAACCAGGAAAAAGTGACACTGTTATTAGTTACACATGACCGTTATTTTTTAGACAATGTGTGCGAAGAAATCTGGGAAATGGAAGGAAGCAATTTATATGTTCACAAAGGCGATTATCAAAATTATATCGAAAAGAAAGCAGCAAGAATTGAAAGCGATTCAGCGAGCATCGACAAAGCAAAAAATTTATATAGAAAGGAATTGGAGTGGATGCGCAAACAACCAAAAGCAAGAACCACAAAGAGCAAAAGCCGACAGGATAATTTTTATGTGGTAGAATCAAAAGCAAAACAAAAAATTGAAGACGAGCAGGTTCAGTTGCAAATGAAAATGACACGACTTGGCGGAAAAATTGCAGAGCTAAAAAAAGTATATAAAAGCTATGGAGAGAAAATAATATTAAAAGGATTTGATTACACTTTCAAAAAAGGTGAGCGCATTGGCGTGGTCGGAAAAAATGGCGCAGGTAAATCAACATTTTTGAATATCCTTCAGGGGATAGATCAGCCTGACAGCGGTAAAATAAATATTGGCGAAACTATTGTGTTCGGCAATTATTCACAGCAAGGGCTAACCGTAAAAGAAGACAAGCGTGTGATTGAATTTGTGAAAGATATTGCTGAACATTTTCCATTGGCTGACGGTGGATCATTAAGTGCTTCACAATTTTTGCAATTGTTCTTATTCACACCGGAACAGCAATATACTTATATTTCAAAACTAAGCGGCGGTGAGAAAAGAAGATTGCATTTATTATCAGTTTTATTCACGAATCCGAATTTTTTAATTCTGGATGAACCGACCAATGATCTGGATTTGCAGACACTTGCCGTGCTCGAAAATTTTTTAAGTGATTTCCAAGGATGCTTATTAATCGTTTCTCACGATAGATATTTTATGGACAGATTAGTTGACCATTTGTTTGTGTTCCAGGGTGATGGAGACATCAGAGATTTTCCCGGCAATTATTCGCAATATCGCACTGCATTGAAAGATGATGAAAAGCTGAAGGAAGATATCGGAACACAAATGTCGGAGAAAAAAGAAGAGAAGCACCCCGTCGTCAATCATCAGCCGACTGTCGTCGAAAAGAAAAAATTATCTTATAAAGAACAAAGAGAATTTGATTTGCTTGGAAAAGAAATTGAAAATTTGTCAAATGAAAAATCGGTTATCAGTGAAAAATTAAACAGCGGCACTTTGCCTTTTGATGAATTGGAAAAACTCTCTAACCGCATTGGAGAAGTTACGCAGCTATTAGATGAAAAAGAAATGCGCTGGCTGGAGTTGAGTGAATAGAAATATTAGCCCGGATATTTCTTCTTATAATATTCAACAGATTTTTTTATCATCTTGACTAAAATAGCCGTGTCAATATCTTCTAACTTTTGAATATAAACGCAGCCTTTGGCTGACTTGTGTTTTCCAAATTTTGCCAGCAGTTCTTCTCTTTTGTCAAACTCAGATGTGAGATATAATGCAATGGCATTCGTTCTTGGAGCAATCCCCACAAGAGGCGCATCGCCTTCTCTCCCGCTTTCATATTTGTAATGATAGCTTCCAAAACCGACAATGCTTGTTCCCCACATTTTTGGCTCGAAACCTTCATGTTTGGTAATCAGCTCGATGATTAATGAAAAGTCTTTCCGTCTTTTTTCATCCTTGATTGTTTTTAAAAAAGCAGCAACACTGCTTTTCGTTTCGGTAGTTTTATTTTTTGCCATAATTATTTTGCTGGTTCTTTTTTAAATACACAAAGAAAAAACATTGGCTTTCCTTTTGTATCAAAACTTTCCGGATAGCTATCTCCTTTTAAGTTGTAGCATATTGACAATTGCTCATTCTTATATTTATAAATTGCTGTAAAATGTTTTCCTGCGTTCACACCATCTTTACCATAAATATCCATCTTATTATCACTCGCATATTTCACAACGCCTTTATCAACGCTTTCAGCAGTGAATGTATATGCACTATCGCTAATGACCAGCTTTTGCTTTTCGAAAGATGCAGGCGGCAAGGCTGTTCCGCCAATTTCCTGTTTAACGGGGATCCATATCCCATTTAAGCTGTCTGAGTTTTTTGTTGCAGTAAAACCGAAAGTAAAAAATAACAACATTAGAAATGAAAGCGTTTTCATAATTGCTTGTTTGATTTTTATTGTATCAATTTCTTTGCTCTTATTCATTTCAAAATTATGTTTCTCCAAATTAATAGAATTGTAAAAATGTTACCTCATGCTACCGGCAAAAAATGCGGAACAATTTTAAGTGACGGCATGATTTCAACATTCCTGATATAATCATTTGGTTTCAGCCCTGTAAATCTTTTAAAGTTGTTCGAAAAATGTGCCTGATCAAAAAAATCCAGTTCATAAGCAATGCTGCTCAGCTTATCAGGTTTCGATTTTATGATTGTATGAAGTATTGACTGAAACCGGTGCAATGACGATATCATTTTTGGCGAAACCCCTAAATATTCCTGAAATAAAAAATTCAAATGCTTTCTGGAAATGTTATGCTGTTTACAAATTGCTGAAATGGAAATTTTTTCTTTGCTCTTTAACAATGAATCAATGGTTGATATCAGTTTCACATTTGGTATGCTGTTCGTTAAGAGCTTTCGGTAAAGAAAATTTTCGGTGATTAGAATCTTCTCATTGATTGTTTCTGCTTCTTTTAATTGCTCCCAGATTTCATCAGCCTCATTTTCGAAAACGCAATCAAGATCAATGTACTGATTGGTGAAATATCTCAAAGGCTGATTCAAAAAAACATAAGCCCCCAAAGTTTTAAATTGTATCACGATCATTTTGCTTTCGCCATAACTTTCAACGTAAGAAGGTTGTGTTTGAAATCCCGCAACCCAATATTTTTTATAGTCACTGAAACTGGAAAAATTTCTGTCAGTAAATAATTTAAAACTATCATTCAGGTTGAAAACAAGGCTCATGGCTGTTTTGGGGAATCCTGCGCCTTTATTATTTCCTTCTATATAAACAATACAATCCACATAATTTTCAAGCGGAGCTTTTGGTATGTGCTTTTGGAAAATCATGAGATCAGTTACTTAAATATACAAATGTTCATTGAGAATTTTTCGGGACTTTACTCAGCCTTCGCGTTTTTTAATTAAACTTGTGATCATGAATGCTACAGAACTTAAAAACTTACAGGCGCCTCTTAAAGAAAAGTATCGCGAAGAACCTGAATCTGCGATCATCACATTGAAAGCAGAAGGAAAAATCGGTGAAGGAATTTCCTGTAAAGTGGAGACAGGCAGAGCCATGGTTGAAGCCGGACTTCATCCTGCAACAGGAGGAACGGGAATGCTGGCTTGCTCCGGAGATATGCTTCTGGAAGCGCTTGTTGCATGCGCAGGCGTCACGTTGCAGGCAGTAGCAACAGCGATTGGAGTGGAGATCAAAAATGGAACGGTGAAAGCCGAAGGCGATCTTGATTTCAGAGGCACACTGGGGGTTTCAAAAGAAGCGCCAGTTGGCTTTAAAACTATTCGCCTGCTATTCGATTTGCATACAGATGCAGGCGACGAACAACTTGCCGCTCTCAAAAAACTCACTGAAAGATATTGTGTGGTTTATCAAACCCTCACTAATGGTGTTTCTGTTGAAACAGAATATCATTCTTCTTAACACGGATAAATGTATTTTACTTAAAAAATAAAAAGCCCGCATAAATGTGGGCTTTTTAATTAAATACATAAGCTTAAAATAATTTAATCCTTCGCGGTAGCCGGGCTGATTGTCGTAGAAATTTCCGTAATCACATTTGCAGGAAAGCCGCCTTTTTTTGCATGCTCTCTGATCAGTTCTGCATTCTCTGCTTTGTACACACAAAAAATCTTATCGCCCGTCACATAGCTTTGAATCCATTCAATCTGCGGGCCCATGTCTCTGAGCACACTACATGATTTTTGAGAGATGGCTTTCAATTGTTCAGGAGTCAGTTTGCCGGCGTCAGGAATGTCCCTTTCGATGAGGTAGGTTTTCATTGTTGTTGTTTTAGTAGTTGATGAATTGTTGGTTGCTGTTTTGGTTTGTGCTATGGAAGCAAAACCCGTTAATAAAGCGATTGCGATGAGCAGCATGCGGTTGGTGATTGTTTTCATAACATTTTTTTTAAAGTTTTAAGAATAACTAAAGATAACATCACCAACTACCGATAGCCTATAACAAATTATTCAACAAATGAAAAACAGTATAGAAAAAATCGTTCAATAAATGGTAAAAATCAATCTGCTCAAAAAGACTCAGTGGAGAAGTTCGATATATGTCATTGGAAGAAGACCGAATTTCTTCTTAAAGCATTTGGTGAAATAAGAAGCGCTTGTAAATCCTGAATCAAATGTTATCTGTGCAATATTATAATGCTGTTTTCGCATCAACTCTTTTGCTTTTTCCAGCCTGAATTCTTTTAAAAGTGCATTGGGAGAAAAACCAGTGAGCGAAATCGTTTTTCGATACAACTGTGAATTGCTCATAGCTGTAGCATGACAATAATTAGCAATATCGAAATCTGCATCCTGCCAATTCTCTTCCAGCTTGCTGAATAATAACTTCAGCAGGTCTTCATCGAGTGGAGGCAGGCTTAAAAAATTTTTCTTTTTGTCCTGAAAAAAATCTTTTGCCACCAAATCTTTCACTGAAGATGCAATCGCGATCTGAAAATCTTTTGCAATGCTGCACATATTTGCTGCAAAATGAATCGTATCACCAAAAAGCTTATTGCTTTTCGCAACAGGTTCTCCGGCATTAATCGCAATCCTGAAATCAATCATATCTGATATCGAATCCCGCATTTCTTTTTGAATAGCCATCGCAGAAGCAACAGCCTTGGTAGCTGAAGTAAAAGAGACAATAAATCCGCTTCCTTCATGCTCTGCTTCGCTGCCATTATGCTGAGCAATATTTTTGCGGATGATATGATTGTGAATATTTAAAAGCTCTTCAGATTTTTCTTCACCAAGCTTATGTTTCAGCAAAACAGGATCTGCGATTTTTGTTACTACTAAAACTCTGAAAGAAGGGTCAGCAAAAACTTTCAGCCCTTCTTTGGAAGTAGCTGCATCTTTGGGATCATAAATGCGTCCTAAAAAAGATTCAACCAGTTCACTGCTCACTTCAATCACTTTGTTGGGAACAAGCCCGTGGGCCTTTCCATGCAGTTCTTCCACCGCTTTTTTATCCGGGGCTTCTATGAGGCAAAATATACTTTCGCGGGATTCATCCACCCAATAGGTCATGCAGTTGCAGCCGAATTCTTCCTGGTGATGCAGGTCCTTCTGGTGGGCTTCTGCAACACTTTTGGATTTAACTCCCGGAACAATATGAACGTCCATGAAAATCGGCATGTGTATCTTTAATAGCTATGAAGTTAAATATTTTTCTTTTGCCTTAGACATGATTCATTCTCAGGCGAGTTTACAAGCACAAAAGTAAACCTAATGTTATCGGTCTGGACTTCGTCGCTACGATGTTTTGTGTCCGCAATACGGGCAAAAAGCAAAGAGTTTTTCAAGCTGGCTGAAACACTTAGGGCAAGTAATAACTTTCTCTACAACTGATTTTATCGGCACACTTGTCTTAACTGTAAAGATGTCGGGAATCTCTTTTAAAAAACTTGATTCGTTGCCTTTTTCTGTTATTAGGAACAGTTTGTCTTTGGCTCTGGTGATTGCAACATAAAATAGTCGCCGTTCCTCCTCCATAAGCAAATCATGATTTGCTTTTTTGATGACTTGAAAGACTCTGTCCTCTAACCAAATGTCGGGAAAACCTCCGTTGCCTTCGGTTAAGCCAATGATAAATACAACTTTTGCTTCAAGTCCTTTTGCTGCATGAATAGTTTTTGCTTGAACTTTTATTCCTTCTTTGTAAAAAATTTTTGAGTATGAAGGTCTGCCCGAATATGCACTAGGATTATACATGTGAGTTCTACGGTAGAGAAATAAAATATCCTCGCTTGTCAGTCCTGTGTTTTGTAACTCTCTTACTTTGTCTAAACAGAATTGAATGTTTTCTTCCTCACTGGCGCCCGAATACACGACTATTTTATGTTCTGATATTTTTGATGCCTGAATATCCTTTTCAACTTTGAATTTGTTGTGTTTGATTACTTCGTTGCTTGCACCAACAATATTTTGTGTGCTGCGATAATTCAAATTGAGTTTGATAATTTTTGAATTGGCAAAGTGGTTTTCAAAGTCAACAATGTAACTCACATTAGAGCCTCTGAAACCATAAATACTTTGCCAGTCATCACCAACGCAAAACAGTTGTGTTTCGTCGGTGAGCAGAAGTTTGATTAACTCAACCTGCAAATTATTTACATCTTGGAACTCGTCAACCAAAATGTACTGGTATTTGGTTTTGTATTTGTTGGCAATGTCTGCATGGTTTTGAAAAAGAGAAGTACTTCGTGAAATCAAATCATTGAAGTCAAGATAAGATTTGTCGGTGCAGTAATGAATATATTTCTTTACGATTGGAATTGCCAATTCGTAAAAATTCCGAACTCTTTCATGTTGGTCTTTCCTTGCTTCTTCCAAAACTTTGTCAATGCTGATATTCTCAACTTTAATCATATCGGTAATTCGCATGATTTGTTGAACAAAATCTTTTACATCCTCATGGTATCCGTTAAATTCTTCTTTGAAGTTTAGCGAAACAGTTTTATGATAGTTGACAGGCAAACGATTCTTTACAATTTTGTCCAAAGTGTGATTGAACAAAGCGGAATCCTTTGTCATTGGTTCAAAAGTTTTTACCAAGAGCAAATTGCCTTTTTGAAATTGCTCCTCCTTATCTATGGTTGAAAAACTTTTATCGCTAATATGTTCGATGTAAAGGTTGGCTTCAGGAATGTAGAAGTCCGGATGAAATGGAAAATCCTTTACGTTCAATAAAGGTTCATATTCATATTTGATGCTGTGGCGATAAAACCAGTCCGCAATAAACTGTTCCGATTTGGAACGAACTTTAATTCCATCAAGCGTTGAAAAATACTTGCCGTCTTTAGCTATAAACTTCGGGTCTGCTTTCTTCAAATGAATTTTGTCAATAACATAGTCAAGAATATAGCGTTTGAGTTGTAGTAAGTATTCCGTGTCTTCACATTGCTCAATCAAAAGTTTGTGAATGACCTCGAAAACTGTTTCAGGAGCTACATACCTTGAAAGTTCATCTTCCTCGTCTTTCTTTTCATCTCCAATAATTCTGAACTTATTGTCAAACTCATTTACTCCATAGTTGCGAAGAATGCTGTAACAGAAGCTGTGGAATGTTCTGACTGTTAAACCGTCAATCCATTTGTATTTTTTCTGTTGCTGAAATCTTTCTTTGTCCTTGTCGGCTTTGCTTAATCGTTTGTCAAAAAGAAGCTTCTCATACTCTCCAGTTCGGTCTGCTGAAAGGATTAATCGGTCAATCATTTCATTGGTTGCATTCTTTGTGAAAGTAATGGCAAGAATATTTGACGGACTCACTCCTCTCTCCTCAATTAAATAAATAAGCTTCTGTAAAAGCGTCTTTGTTTTGCCCGAACCCGCACCAGCCAAAACTAAAAGCCGCTTGTCTTCGCTAACAACAGCTTCCCTTTGTTTGTCGTTTAGGTTGCTTAAATCTGTTTTGGACTGATTCACTTTATGAAATTAAATCTATAACCGATATATTGGCTTTGACTAAACGCGATATAAAGCAAATTATTTTCGCCCATAGTCAGCTGGAATTTCTCCCCATGCTGCTGTATTCCATTTTAATACCTTAGTATCATATTCATTATTATTAAGCCAAACTATAGCTCTTTGAATGTGTTCAAATACTACCATGTTCTTATCATTCTTTTCAAGTTTAGTTTTGCACTTTTTTTGTTTGACCCACGAAATCGCATTTAGACTATCACTATAGACGATTTTTAGTTCCTTTCCATCTCTTTTATAAAGCGCAAGGGCATGTACAATGGCTAAAAACTCTCCAATATTATTTGTTGCTTCTTCATACATCCTTTCAAATATTACTTTCCCTGTTTTGATGTCAACGCCCCGATATTCCATTTTTCCTGGATTTTCAATGCATGAAGCATCTACACAAACCCCATCAAGTATTGGTTTGTCATCTTCAAGCTCCACCGCTTCAGTCTGGTTATTCAATATTTGTTGAGTTGGGTCAAATAGGTCTGTGGTGGTGTTGGTATCTCTGCCTAAGTCATTGGGTAAGTTTTTCTTTCCCGACATGGATTTTCCCAAATGCTCTGCATGTTGAAAGTCGGCAGTATATTTAACATCTCTTGAATGTTTGAATGATATACAGTGAGAATTTTCCTGTAAAACAGAGTCTAAGATTTTCCAAAGGTCAACATGTTTTTTCTTTTTGTATCCATTCTTTTTCCATTTCTCTAACCACCCTTTGGATAATGTATCAATAACGTAGCCATTTGTCAAGTAAACTACTATGTTGCTTGGATCTTTAATTCTTTTAAGTCCTTCGGTAATTCCAATAATATCCATTCTCGCATTGGTGGTATTTGAGAAGCCTCCTGAAATTTCTTCAACTCTTTGTCCGTTTAAAGTAATTACAATTCCGTAGCCTCCATTTCCGACTGCTTCGTCACTGTCAAGTCGTTCCAAAAAATGACAAGAACCATAAACGTAAATTTTAACTTGATTTGTCATTGGGTATCTTCAAATTGATGTCTTGTAGAGTAGGTGTAAGGGGTTGCTATAGCATTGCCATCAACGCTTTTATTTGTACAACTAAAGTTAAAGCATTGCGCCAATAGAACGATAATGGCTTCAATGGCACATTGCAATTTCTTTCTATGTTTTCCCAAACTTCTTTTTCCCATTAAAAATAAAATCAATATCTTTCATTATCCAACCTACCCCACCAAAACATAAGCACCTCTCTTCGCTTAATTATTTTATAACTTAAAATTGCTTCAGTATGAGAAAAACACTTTTGCTTGCAGCAGGATGCTGTTTCCTGCTTGCATGCGGCGGCAACAAACCTGCCGACACAACAACGACCGCTACAACCGACACCGTGAAACCTGTAGAACAAAAGCCAACTCCACAGTCTGAATTTGCAGACCCGAAATTTACAGAGATCGGGAAAAAAAATCTGCAACAACTTTCAAGTGGCGACATTGACGGATGGATGAGCTCTTTTGCAGACAACGCAAAATATCGCTGGTCTTCCGGCGACAGCCTTTCCGGCAAAGCTGCTATTGGCGCTTACTGGAAAGACCGCCGCACAAAAGTGATCGACTCTATCACTTTCATCAACGACATCTGGCTACCACTTAAAGTCAATAAACCTCAAAAAGGCCCTGACACAGAAGGCAACTGGCTGCTGAGCTGGTACATGGTGAATGTGAAATACAAAAACGGAAAGAAGCTCATGTTCTGGGTGCATTCGGATATGCACTTTGATGCGAATGACAAGATTGATAATTTCATTCAGTACTTAGACCGCGCACCCATCAATAAAGCACTTGGGATGCATTAATTTTTGAACAGGTGGCGCCTTTTTGAAAAGGTGCCACCTGTTCAAAAAACAATTTCCTTTATCTTTAGAAAAAGGCTCTATGATAAAAAGATTACTCGGCTTTTTATTTCTCATCATTATTATTCTCGCTGCAATTGTTCTTGTCAACACATTTATATTCACAAAAGAAATTCCACGCGGGCAAGCGTTGGATCTGCCTTCCATTAGCGATTCAGCAGTTCGTCACATGAGCGAAGCAGTTCAGATAAAAACAATTTCTTATGCTGATTCATTGCCTGTTGATACTTCAGAATATATGAAGTTCAGAAAATTTCTTGAACGTGCGTATCCGTTAGTGCATCAAAAATTACCAAGGCAAATTTTTAATCAGTTCAGTTATCTCTTCACATGGGAAGGAAAAAATAAAAACCTGAAACCTTATGTGATCATGGCGCACATGGATGTGGTGCCTGTTGAAGAAGCAACTGCTAATAAATGGACAGTTGCGCCTTTCAGCGGTGCAATTAAAGACAGCATGATCTGGGGGCGTGGCGTGGTAGATGACAAAGGCTGTGTGATCCCGATTTTTGAAGCAGCAGAAGATCTGCTCAGGCAAAATTTTCAACCGGAAAGAACCATTTATTTAAGCTTTGGCCATGATGAAGAAATTTCCGGCTCACATGGAGCAAAGGCAATTGCCGAATGGTTCAGGGAACAAAATATACATCCTGAATTAGTGCTTGATGAAGGCGGAGAAATTACTGTTGAAAATTTTTCCGAATTAAAAAGGCCGATTGCAGCAATCGCTGTTGCAGAAAAAGGTTATCTCTCTTTTCAATTGAGCGTTGAAAAAACAGGCGGTCATAGTTCTATGCCTGAAAAAGAAACAGCGATTGACATTCTCGCAAAAGCATTGGTGAAACTGAGAGAAAAACAAATGCCATTTAAAATGAGCGAACCAATGGCTGCACTTCTTAAACGGGTTGGTCCTGGCCTTCCTTTTTCTGAGCGCATGGCATTGGCAAATCAATGGCTCTTCATGCCCCTGCTAAAAAAAGAATTTGAAAAAGGGCATATCACAAATTCATTATTTCATACAACTATTGTTCCGACTGTTTTTAACAGCGGCATTAAGGATAATGTAATTCCAACTATCGCTACTGCCATTGTGAACTGTCGCAATCTTCCCGGCGATTCGCAGGCAGATGTGATTGCATTCATGAAAGAACAGATCAATGACGACAGAGTTAATATCATTCCTGAAAAAATAAATACAGATGCATCGCCCATCACTTCGATTGATAGCGCCGCATTTAAAAAAGTGGAGGCCATCTCTTATCAGGTAATGCCAGATATTGTGCCTGTCCCTTTTCTATTAATGGGCGGAACGGACAGCAGACATTTTGATGCGGTGTCAAATGGTGTTGTGAAATTTGCAGCATCTATTGATGCCAAAGGCTATCATGGCATCGATGAAAGATTGCCCATCAGCGATTTCAAAAGGATGATATTTTTTTATTCACTGCTCATGAAAGAATCCGGAGATGAAATCGCACAGAAAGTTTCTGCCGGTGTGAAATAAATATTGCGGCACAATCTTCATCCATTCATCAATAACATGAAAAAGAATAGTAATAAACGATTGCTCTTTTTTATATTTGGAGATTATACTCATCACATTCTACTAAATAAAAAACAGCAATGAGAAGTTTTATTTTATTAATTGCAGTTCTTTCATCAGGGATTGTTCAGGCACAAAAAGTGGCTGATCCCAAATCATTCGCTAATTCTATTAACGAAGATGGATTGAAAAAACATTTGTACACCATTGCAGGCAAAGATTATGAAGGCCGCGAAACCGCCACTGCCGGGCAACGCAAAGCCGCTGCTTATATTGAGGATTATTTCAAATCGCTTGGCCTGACGCCTGGAAACAAAGACAACTATCAATTATACTATCCGGTCTTTCAGGATTCTATTACAAGCGCATCCATTCAAATCGGCAGCTCCACATTTCAGCTCAATGAAGATTTTGCCGTGAATGCATCAATTAATTATACTTCAACCCTTTTAGGAGCCGACGTTGTTTTTGCAGGTTATGGCATCAGTGATTCGACGCACGATGATTATAAAGGTCTTGATGTGAAAGGAAAAATTGTTTTGGTTTTAGATGGAATGCCTTCCGGTCAGTTGCAGGCGCAAATCAGAGGACGCTCATTCAACCCTTATGGCAAGCAGGATGCCGCACAAAAAAACGGTGCTGTTGCGTTGCTTGTTATTCAGGAAAATTTTCCGCGCAGAAATGATGGCAACAAAGGAAGAATGTATCTGAACGGATATAAAAAAGTGAACCGCCCGAACACATTTTATGTTTCAGAAAAAATCGCCAAAGCAATCATGGGCGATGATTATAAAGGGAAATCCAACGTTCAGCCTAAAACTTATAGTTCTGAAACAGTACTTCAGTTTGCAAAAGAAACTTCTCACCTGCAAAGCAGCGATGTGCTTGGCTATCTGGAAGGAACTGATTTGAAAGATCAGTTGGTGGTGATCTCTGCGCACTACGATCATCTTGGAAAAAGAGACACGGTGATTTATTATGGCGCTGATGATGATGGTTCAGGAACTGTGAGCATTCTCGAAATAGCAAATGCATTTGCAAAAGCAAAGGCTGCCGGCAAAGGCCCGCGCAGGAGCATCTTATTTCTTGCGAACTCTGGTGAAGAAAAGGGATTGTGGGGCTCTGAATATTATGCCAACCATCCGACATATCCGCTTGATAAAACCACTGTCGATTTGAATATTGATATGATTGGCCGCCTCGATGATACCAGGAAAAAAGGAGATTCTACCAATTATGTATATGTAGTGGGTGATGATAAATTAAGTTCTGATCTGAAAGTGATCAGCGAAGCACAAAATAAAAAATACACGAAGCTTGAACTGGATTATAAATTCAACGATCCGAAAGATCCACAAAGAATATATTATCGCAGCGACCATTTCAATTTTGCAGAAAAAGGAGTTCCGATTATTTTTTATTATGATGGCATGCTTGATGCAGATTATCATAAGCCAACAGATACGCCTGATAAAATCAATTACGATGTGATGGCGAAACGTGCAAAGCTTGTTTTTTATACAGCCTGGGAAATGGCAAACAGGAATGATATGCTGAAACGTGATATTCCTTTGAATTAAATTTGCTGATGCAAAAAGATGAGAATAAAAAGCCTGTGAGCGAAAGCAAGTTGGTTTACCGATCTGCTTTGCTCACAGGCTTTTTGGTTATTGGTGCTGCGCTCTTTCGCGCCCTGAGCGTGAATAATCTTGTGATCGGTGCGGCTACAAATGATATCAGCAAACACTATTCCACGTCTGTTATTATTGACTGGTCATTATCCAGTGCCATGATGCTGCTTGTTGGCATTTGGGTTTTGTTCCTCTCATCTTCATTAAAAAAATTACAGCGCAAAGCCTGGTGGCAGGGAATTATCATCAGCCTGTTTTTTATTTTATTTGGCGCAGGCTTTTGGTACCGCTATCCAAAATCAATTCATCTTCCTGGTTTTATTTTGCTTGGATTGATTTTGTTTGTGCCGTTACTAATTTTTGGAGGAAAATTTAAATCTGAAAAGAATTGAAAAGCATATTGTCTGTCAGAACTACAAACCACAAACTTCAAACTACTTAATAATCTTGTAACACCATCTAAATAACTTTCCCTGAAAATCAAAAGGAGTGGTTGCTTTGGTAATATCTTTTATGGATGATGCTTCAATTTTGTCAGCATCCAACTGAAAGCTTCGAAGGTTATTGCTGAAATACATTACCGCCTCTTTTTTCATGCATTGCAAAGTTTTGTTCAGCAATTCCACATGATCGCGCTGGATATCGAGGATATCAACCATCCGTTTGCTATTGCTGAAAGTCGGAGGATCCATAATCACCAGATCAAAATAATCTTTCTGGAGTTCATCTAAATATTGCTTTACATCAGCATGAACAAAATGGTATTTCTTCTTTTCAATAAAATTATTCAATTCAAAATTTTCTTCTGCCCATTTCAAATAAGTTTTGGAAAGATCAACTGAAGTAACGCTTGCTGCTCTTCCATCTGCTGCGTAAACAGAAAATGAACCCGTGTAACAAAAAAGATTCAGCACATTTTTATCTTTCGCTTCTTGTCTCACCATATTGCGGGTAATACGGTGATCAAGGAATAATCCAGTGTCCAAATAATCGGTGAGGTTCACGTTGAATTTTAAACTCTGTTCATGCACCACAAAAAATTCTTCTTTGCTGTCTAATTTCTCATACTGGCTTTCTCTGTTTTCTTTTTTTTGCCGCTTGTGCAAATAAATTTTTTCGATTGGGGCTTGTATAATCTCACTGATGATTTTCATGCATTCATTCAGCCATTCTCCATGTTCTTTATCAGCCATCTCAAACCTCTTTTTATATTCAGCGAGATAAATTTTATCATCATAGATTTCAATACAGAAAGGGAATTCAGGCAGGTCATAATCATATATGCGATAGCAGGAAATGTTTTGCCTTCTCGCTAATTTGCTGATGTGGCGAAAAACCTTTTCCAGCCTGTTGCGGAACATCATATATTTTTCCTCGTTCATTCCTTATTAAAATATAATCTTACTAATAATTCGTTATTGGGATAAGCTCATTTTAAATCCCAATCCATAATATCTGTTTCCATTGGTGAGATCGCCATTTGAATTCTGAAAAAGGTTTCTTGCATCGATATAAAACTCAGAAGACTTGTATTGATAACCTACATACACATTTTGCACAAGCAGTGAATTTTTTCTTTGTTGCCCGGTGAGTCCGTAAGAAGTCGTTGAAAATACCTGCTCACTAAAATGATATAGCATGTCCAATCCAAATAAATAATTCCTATACCTGATGCGATTCATCCAACCTCCTGTGAAAGAGGGTTTCGAAGTATTATAATCACCAGTTGCATATTCAGCAACAAAATAATTTAAAGTTCCTTTATTAATGGCGAGGCTTGTTATATTGAATCCTGAAAACCAATTTACTTTTTCCTTCTCAAGGATTTTAATGTCTATGGATAGCCGGTGAGTGGAAGATCCAACCAATGTATATATAGTTTCAGTTGCTCCGTAATAAGGTGTCAAAATTAAAACCGCAGCATTAAATACTCTCCTTTCAAAATTATAACCCATCTTTAATGGCCCGTGCATTGTGCCCCAGGAAACTCCGCCTTCTGCAATCCATGTAGAGTAATCTATTTTGTATGGGAAATAATATTGACCACCATTTAGAATTGGGCTAACATTCCCGAAAAAATTTCCAGAGACAGAAGAGACAAAATCAAACAATGTAAAATCAGGATCAGCAAAATATCCAGACCTTGCATAAGATCCAAATAATCTCAAAGCATCATTACGAGAACCTGATATTTTGAAGATATCTATAGTTCCTGAAACAAACGGAAATGTTCGTTTTGCACCAGATGCAATTGGTGAAGAAAGGTTCTGCAAAAAACCACCTTGAATATTAAATATGTTCTTATAGCTAATCGAAACAGAAGGAGTTAACAGATAAATATTTCCTTTGGCATAGGATGAGTAGCCGCTTGAGCTCTGCAAAGTATTATTATAATAGTTTAATAATGACTGATTTTCAGATTCCTTTATATGGCTAAACCTGAAATCAATTGACGGATCTATTTCCCAATCACCAAAAGTTCCATTATAACAAATCCGATCTTCCAACAAAAGCAAATTTGATTTGCGCGTTAATGATGAAATAGATGAAAAAGTGCTATTTGTATCTATTCCCGGTGATACAGAATTAGTATTCTGTTTTGAATCAAAGAGATAATATCCGGCGCTAAAATCATTTGACCATTTGTTTAAAAAATTGCTGTGCAATCTTGCATGAGGAGAAAATATTTTTTCCGGCTGTCGAAGGTTTTTTTTATAAGTCAATTCCGGTCCTGCAAAAAACGCAGCAGTCATATCCTGATCAAACTTTATGACTTGTGGCGTATAATTCACATCTATGAATAACTCATTATCTTTTCCAAGCTGCGCATTCAAATATGCGTTCATTCGAAAACGAGCGATATTATCAGGAACATTTGTATGTATTGAATCGGCTTTTATAGAAGGCAAAACATCCCGAAGGAAATTAACCGACGCACCATATTGTATTTTTTCTTTGTTTTGATAGGCAGATAAGTAGTACTGGTGATATAGATTGTTATCAGAAGTGAAATGAGAGTTATTTGTTTGGCTTTTGAGATTATTATTAACCAGAAAAAGCTGTGCTGATGCAACAGCTCCAAACTTCCCGGATTTGTTTCTTTTGGTTTTGATAACTACCAGTTGCGCCTGACCGCTTGCACCATTCAACTGAACCATGGCATTTTGAACAAGCATGATTTCCTCTATCTCATGAATGCTATATACATTCACATCCGGCACAATATTGCCATCAACCACATATATAAGAGTAGCACTGTTTGTGAAATTGCCATAAAACCATGCATTAACAGCTTCCGCTAAATTTGTAAAAGGCATTTTTTCCAGATATTCTGGCTTTATAGAAATTGTCTGGGCAAAATCTCGTTTGATGCTGATTCTTCCAAGGTTGAGATAGCCTGAATCAGGATTTTGTGAATTTGCATGGAAACAGCATGCAGTGCTGATGATAAAAGTGGCGATGCATTTTTTCATATTAAGCAATTAATGGTTTGGGATAAGTTTTAGTGGTTAAAAATATTCATTTAAAATAATAATCTTCTTTTATTCATTATTAAGATTTTTTATCATCAAAAACAAAAGCACTGAAAATATCAGTGCTTCTCAATTTATTTTTTGTTGCGGGTTTTAACTTACAGTTTCTACTTCTTTTTCTCTCACCATTTCAAGGTCTGGTATTGACTGGTCGGTGAGTTTCACTTTGCCTCTGTCTTTTCGCACAACACGCGAGAACAATGATATTTCTCTGTCGAACAAAAAACGGAAAAATAATTTTGTCCATGAAGTATGATAAGACAATGTGTTATAATATCCCGGTGCGCTCTTTCTGATCTCAGGTAATTTATTCCAGGGAACAGAAGGGAAATCATGATGCTCGTTGTGATAGCCAACATTGAATGCAACAGTATTAAGTGGTCCATAATAACTGTAAGTTTCCTGTTCGCCATGTGTGAGATAGTGTTCCTGAATCCATCTTGCGCCTAATGGATGAAGCCCGACAGAAAAAAAGAAACTCAATAATAAAAATATAATTGCTTTCCATCCAAAAAAATAAGCGATGGCGGTAATGAAAATTGCTTCGAGCACAAAATTCAAAACAATCCATTTATCAACCGGTTTGATTTCTTTCAATCTTGAAATGCGGAACACCTGGAACAACGGATAGAATAAAAACCAGATCACTTTCCCGATAAAATAATTATTGATCAGCTTCGCTTCCCAACGGTTTGGCAAATCTGCATCGAGCTCATGAACCCCCTGGAAAGAATGATGCTTGATATGATAGCGCTCGAATGAAACCGAGCTCGGAAAAAGCTGGGGAAGGTTTGCAAGAATGCCAGCCAATCTGTTTGCAGAACGATTCTTAAAAAGCAAATGATGCGCACATTCATGGATCATCACGAACAAAGCATGGTCAGCAAAAGCACCAACCAGGTACGCTGCGCCCAAAACCCACCACCACGATTTATCGGACACGAACCATGCAAGTACCACCTGTAAAGCAACAATGCCAATAATAGCAAAAATAGTAGTCCAGTTTTTGCCAATCAGCTTGCGAACATCAGGGTGTTGTTTCAGGATTTGTTTGGTGCGGATACGGTGTGGCTCGCTTTCCTGAGAATATACAAAATCAGTTCTTTTAACCATGGACGTTCGATTTTTGGAGTTGCGCAATGTACAATTTAATCGTCGTTGTGAGCTATAAAATAAGGAATTTTTACAAAATTTAAGGTTGATTCAAGTCATGCGTTTTATTTTTTTGAATACAGGCATTTGTTCTCTATTGAACATCGTTGCGTCGCATTACGTTCATCTTTAGTGCTACTATTATGCCAAGGTTTCCATTCCTGCTTTCTTTCCATGAACTATTAACCATGAACGATTAACTTGCGTTTTTAAATCAATTCATGCGGTATTATATCATTGCAGGCGAAGCATCAGGCGATTTGCATGGAAGCAATCTTATTAAAGAATTGCGCAAGCTGGATGAGCAGGCAATTATCCGTTGCTGGGGCGGAGATATGATGCAGGCCGCAGGCGCAGAAGTTGTGAAACATTACCGCGATCTGGCTTTCATGGGTTTTATTGAAGTTGCCGCAAACCTCACGACCATTTTTCAGAATATAAAATTTTGCAAAGAAGATATTCTTCAGTTCAGGCCCGATGCAATTATTTTCATTGATTATCCCGGTTTCAATTTGCGCATTGCTAAATGGGCGAAACAGCAAAATTTCAAAACCATTTATTATATCTCGCCACAGGTTTGGGCGTGGAAGGAAAACAGAGTGAAGCTGATAAAAAAATGCATCGACAAAATGTTGGTTATACTTCCATTCGAAAAAGAATTTTATAAAAAATGGAATTATGAAGTAGAATATGTCGGGCATCCGTTGGTGCAAGTGGTGGAAGAGTTCAGAGTTATGAGTCGGGAGTCGGGACTTCAGTCATCGGACATCAGTCGTCAGTCATCAAGCAACATCATTGTTTTATTGCCTGGAAGCCGTAAACAGGAAATTTTGAAAAAATTGCCGGTGATGCTTGAGGCAAGCAAATCATTTCCTGATTATTCGTTTGTTGTTGCGCAAGCACCCGGACAAGAAGATTCGTTTTATAAAGATTTGCTGAAAGATTATCCGAATGTATCAGGTGTGAGCAATCAAACTTATTCATTATTATCAAAAGCAAGGGCAGCTTGCGTTACATCAGGCACAGCAACTTTGGAAACAGCATTATTCGGAGTGCCAGAAGTGGTATGCTATAAAGGCAGTTCAGTCTCTTATCAGATTGCAAAAAGGCTAATCAAAGTAAAATTCATTTCGCTTGTGAACCTCATCATGAATAAATTAGTAGTGAAAGAATTGATACAAGATGAGTTCAATGTTGAGAACCTAAAAAAAGAACTGAATAATATTCTCACCAATCAATCTGCACAGCAAAAACTTCGAAAAGATTATGCTGATTTAAAAGATCTGCTTAGCGCTGGTGGCAACGCATCCGCAAACGCTGCAAAAAGTATTTTTGAATTTTTAAACAGACAATAAAATGCTCTAAAAATCTGAATCACGAAATAACATCTATACATATCTGTGCAATCTGTGGCAAATAATCATTAATGTCTTTTAAAGAAAATATATCTGACAGCTATCACAATCAGCGCAAACAGGAACATAAAAATAGAAATACGGTTGATGCCATGCATGTATTTGATCCATCTTGTATGAGGCGCTTTTGGGTCGCGCTTTTTGATGTAGAGATATTCCGCTATTTGTTGCCAAACTCCCATTGAGATGTAGTTTATTGTTAAAGATAACAACAGTTACCACATGAGGTTTGTTGAAAAAAATTTTGAGATAAATTCTTCTATATTTGCACTCCTTTGAGGGGGTTAGCTCAGTTGGCTAGAGCGTCCCGATGGAAAACGGGAAGGCCGTCAGTTCAAAGAAAATAGTTTTAATAAATGGGGGGTTAGCTCAGTTGGCTAGAGCGTCCCGCTGGAAAACGGGAAGGCCGTCAGTTCAAAGAAAATAGTTTTAATAAATGGGGGGTTAGCTCAGTTGGATAGCGCGTCCCGGTGGAAAACGGGAAGGCCGTCAGTTCAAAGAAAATAGTTTTAATAAATGGGGGGGTTAGCTCAGTTGGCTAGAGCGCTTGCATGGCATGCAAGAGGTCGTCGGTTCGACCCCGATACTCTCCACGCTTTAAGGCTCCGAAAGGAGCTTTTTTTATGAGCTTTAAAATGTACATATTATATTCCGCAAAAATCGATAGGTATTACATTGGAAGCTGCGAAGACATTAATATCCGGATTTTACAGCATAATTCCGGGCGGAACAAATCGACAAAATCTGGCGTGCCCTGGGAAATAAAATACATAGAAGAATTCCAGTCAAGAGCGGAAGCGCAATCGAGAGAAATACAGATCAAGAAAAAGAAAAGCAGAAAATATATTGAATGGCTCATCAGCTCAGTTGGCTAAGCGTCCCGCACGCTTGCAGGAAAGTCGTCGGTTCGACCCCGATACTCTCCACGCTTTAAAGCTCCGAAAGGAGCTTTTTTTATTGATGTGCAATTATTTTCCAGATTAAAAATTGTACAATTCCAGCGTCACCAAATCTTTTTTCATTTCTTTTTCATTCCATTTTTCATGAATGACCAACGCAGCACCCAGTGAGCTCGCCTGTGCAATAGTTGCAGCGTAAATTTTTTTGTTGCGGTAACGCATAGCAAGCATATTCATAAAAATCGAATTCTTACTGAACCCTCCATCCACAAAAATTGAATGCACGTTATCTGTCAAAATTAAATTCGTTGAGAATACTTGTACACCTACCAAATCATTTATTAATTGATAATATGCGTGTATATCATTCACAAATGCACCAAGACTTCTTTCTGAAAAAGTTTTCAAATTATAAGAATTGCTTTTTTCAACCTTGCTGAGAAGCTCACTGTCAAATTTGATTGAGAAATATTTTTCTACTTTTTGATTAAAATGTGATGCTATTCGTTTCACCTGCAATTCATATTCATTACCTGCAAATAAACGCGATGCTTTTACCGGATTGCTTTCATGCGTTAAATAACAAAGGCAATCATTTTGCAGCTCATCTGCCGTTAATGCTTTTTCATTAAATGGATTTAAACTGATATTCCATGTACCGGTTGATAATAATACAAATGGTTCTTTAAAACTGAGCAGGTAAGGCACCAATGCTGATGAGCTATCGTGCATGCCTATCCCAATTTCGAGAAGCTTATTTTTCCATTGAGCTTTTTCTACGTGATTGCAAGGATATATTTCAGCAAGTTTGCTTATGACGTTTTCTTTTTGAACCCATTCATGATATTTTTTCTGTGTGAAATCCCACAATCCGGTATGACAACCGATGCTTGTAATATCCGAATAATTTTTTTTGGTAAGAATGCTGCTTATATATTGAGGAAGATGAAGCGAACAATGTATCTTATTGAAAAGATCAGGGCGCTCATATTTTAAACGATACAATTGCAATCCTGAATTTAGATTTCCTAGAACCGGCGAGGCAGTTGTTTTCGAAAAATTTATTTCGCCTCCGTAATCTGCGTAAAATTTTTTCTGCAATTCTTCCGGAAAAGGTTTCAGGTAATTATATAATGGCGTAACCGGATTCTCTTTTTCATCAACATGCACGAAGCTTGCACCATACGCAGAGAAATTGATTGTGTTGATTTCTACGTCTTCTAATGTTAGCACTTCACCGACAGAAGATTTTATCCATGCTGTTAGTGCAGCAACATTTTCACAAGGAAATTCATCTTCATCTTTTATTTCATCAAATTGAAGTGATCGTTCAAAAACAACATCATAATCTTCATTAAAAAGAAGTAATTTTTTATTCGTTTTGCCAATATCAAAAACCGCTATTGCTTTTTGTTTGCTCATTACTTATCGCTTACTGCTTATCACTACAATCCTGTCGCAACAGTTTTCGCTCCTCTCGCTTTAATTAATTGTTGACGAACTTTTTCATTCCTATACACAGTTATTGGATCAAGTGCTCCATTGCTGCGCAATCTTGCTTCCGCAACCAGCGGTCGAACATCTATACGAAACGCATTTTGCAAAATTTCCTGCGCTCCGACGGCATCATTATTTTCCTGCGTTTCGTTTAATTTTTTCCGATCGATCAATAATGATTGGGTATAAGAAATTTTAATCGCTTCCACAGATTGTAACAAATCTTCTAACGGATCTTTCACATTATGGCTGGCATCAATCATCCATCCGAGATCATTTGCATGATTCATTCCACGTGCATCCATTCCTTCCACCAGTTCATTAAAAATCAAAAACAACTGATAGGGCTTGATGCTACCGACAGTCAGATCATCATCGCCATATTTTGAATCATTGAAATGGAAACCTCCTAATTTTTTTTCCATCAGCAACAATGAAACAACCTGTTCAATATTTGCATTGGGCAAATGATGTCCTAAATCAACTAATGTGAATGCTTTTTCGCCGAGTTTTGATGCATATAAAAATGATTGTCCCCAATCGCCGACTGTGGTTGAATAAAAATTAGGTTCATACGCTTTATATTCTACAAACATTTTCCAGTCGGCTGGTAATGCGACATATATTTCTTTCAATCCTTCCAATGTATTTTGAAAAGCCTTTCTGAAATTCAATTGTCCAGGGAAACAGGAACCATCAGAAAGCCAGACCGTCAACGATTTCGAACCTAACTCCACTCCGTATTTTATCACTTCAATATTATGATTGATTGCCTGTTTGCGAATAGCTGGATTTACATTTTGGAGCGAACCGAATTTGTAGGAATATTTTTGATCGGGTTGATCCTGAAAAGTATTTGAATTCATCGCATCAAACTGAATTCCGTGTTGAGATGCGAGCGATTTAATGTGTGAAGCGTTTTCAGGAATATCCCAGGGAATATGTAATGAAATTGCTCCGCTTGATTTATTCAATGCGTGAAGCAATCCAATGTCTTCAATTTTTTCTTCGAGATTGCGCGGTTCGCCACCAATACTGAAACGCCCGAAGCGTGTACCGCCTGAGCCAAGTGCCCATGAGGGGATAGCAATTTGAAAATCGTTCAGTTTTTTTAAAACACTTTCTGCATCGGGAACCTGCGAAGAAATAAAATCAAATTTTCGTTTGTGTTCTTTTAGTAAGGACTGATTATGTTCTTCGATCTTATTTTTTTCAATTTGCATCGCAATTATTTTATGGCAAATAAAAAACTTCTTTTAATGAAATTGTTTTTGGCGAATTGTCTTCATTTGTTTCCATAATGTCTTTCATATAAGCCCACCATTTTTGCATGATTGGTTCATTTGGCAATTCATCCAATTTCATTTCATCGTCAATTACAAGATAAGCGAATAAAATATTTGTTGTTTCATCGAAAAAGATAGAATAATCGCGAATGCCTGCTTTTGTCAATAATAATTTCAGCTCAGGCCATATTTCATCATGTCTTTTTTTGTACTCAACCTCAAAGCCCTTGAAAAGTTTCATTCTTATCGCAATTCGTTGCATATCTGTTTTATTAGTCCGACAAAAAACTGTTATTCACCAACAACAAAAATTGAGCTTATTGCATTCAACTTTAATGGAAAACGTGTAAATGTTTCTTTGTTTGTCTTAGTGATATATTTTACATTCATAACAGGTGAGATATTTCCTGTGTAAGGATTATACAGAGATGGTTTTATCTTCCCTCTTACCTGTACGTAAGTATCAATATCATCATCGCTCGAATTTTCAAAAAAATAAATATCTTTCCCATCCTTCTTTTTATGGATATAACCCAACATACCCTTTGCGCTGTTTGGTTTAGGGCTCCCTTCAAAGCTGACATCCGCAATCAATCCCATACTTTCTAATGTTTGTTCTAAAATTTCTGCATTTGGCTGGGGAACAAAAACGGCATGACCCCCTCTGTCATTCTTCATCATTTCAGAAACACTAATAGGCATCGGCTTTTGTGGGTCAACATTGAATATGGATTTTATAATCGTAACTACTTTTTCATCTTCGCCAAATTCAGCCGATTTCGAAGGCAGCATAGATGTTGAAATGACACATCCTCCATTATCATAAAATGCTTTGATTTTTTCAAGTGCTTTAACAGAAATTATTTTTCCGCCCGGAACAATCAGCACTTTATAATATTGCCTGTTTGTTTTATTATTCAGGATGATTTCATGGTTATTCAGATTGCATTGATCGCTGCTTAAAATTTCAGGATGTATAAAAGTAAAATCCCGGTGTATTTCGTTTGTGAGCATTTCACCAACAGAGAGATAATCAGTTTCGGGAGCTACAAATTTTCCCCAATCAACAATTCCTTTATCAGTCTTTGCATTGAAATAAAACCAGCCTTCAAGAGAAGCAATGGGGTAAAGCAATGCGATGTCTGAAACTGTTTGCCCTCCCTGCAACATCATGCAGGACCGGCCGGCCCATTCATTATATTTAGAAAGCTCTGGCCCGATTTCAGTACTGTATGCTGAAATAAGTGGAGGGATACGAACAGCATTGCTATCAGGATTATACCACATCCCATGCGGCACCAAAAAATTAATTCCCCTTGCAAACACATCCATCGCCGCACGGTATAAAGTCCTCTTGTTAAATTTTTCGCTTCCAAACCAACCAATAGCCCCATAAATTTCGGCAGCAACAACCGGCTTGTCATAAAGATTAGCAGCAGAGCTAATCAATTTGAACCCCTCACGGCCATGTGTATACGAAAAAATAAGATCCATCAAAGGAATATGCTGATAACGATAATACTTTAATATATCTCCGTTCATGTCCACAGGTTGAATTTCATAATTGCCTGGTGGATGGCCTGAGCTCTTCAATCCATATTTATTACACCACTCTGTAACAACTTTCGGAAATCCTTCGGATAATAATATTGCACGTGTATTGAACATGGAAACCCTCGCTGCATTTGTTTCCGCACCGATATCTTCCCATAAAGCAGGATAATATAATGAAGGATCTTTGCCGTATAATGATTTGAATTTCTCATTGAATTTATTTGTCCATGTTCTTTCGCCATGCTTATCAAATGTGTAAAAACCCACATCATCAAAAAAAATCTGCTTAATCGTTGATCCAAAATAATTTTTGAATCGTTTGGCAAATTCTTCATTATTAATTTCAACATATTTTTGAACAGCTTCAGGCTCCAGATAATCTACAACCATATCATTCGGCATTTTGCTTTCCACAACATCGCAGGTAAAAAGCATCGCTTTCCATTCGCCAGGCGGTGCTTTCCAAATCAGTTTTCCATCATGCACTGATTGGTTAATGTCAATTCTTTCTTTTGTCTGGTTATTCATTGCAACAGCAGCCATCAATGTCCCTTTCGGAATTTCCATGGTCAATGTTGATCCGTTCGATACTATCGTATCTTTTTTAGATAACACTTTTCTGGTATCGTTAGGATATAATTTTTTCATTTTGCCACCTGCAGAGCCACTTGGAAAATCAAGATCATCATACCATATCGTATGAAGACCCAACTTATTGGCATCATCCAATATCCGTTTGTAAAAAGTGAAATATTCTTCAGTTAAATATGCAGGTTCCATGCCCGGAAATAATTTTTCTGAAGTGAACCCCTTTTGTGCTGAGACAGGAAGAACAGTTACACCACCAAAATTACTTTTGTATTTCACGTCATTCATTTGGCTATCGATACCTTCATTGCTGAGCTTTCCATTCATGTGCCAGAAAGGCATGGGCTTATAAACAGAAGGAGGGTTTTTAAATGACTTCTCCCAATCATTGCTTTGCGCAAATGAATGAGCCGCAAAAAAAATAACCGGAGTTATTAAAAGTTTTAGCAGCAGCTTTTTCATATTATTATTTGTTTCTGATATTAACCAATTGAATCAGGATAAGAATAAATCTTTCGTAGTATGGATATACTAAAAGCCATTTCATTTTTTGTGAAGCGAGTTATCGCAGAAATGCAGCGGCAACTCCGCCATCCACATTCAATACATTGCCTGTTGATTTATTAAGCAAACCGCTTACAAAAACATAACATGCATTAGCGATGTCTTCCGGCAAAATCGTTTCGTCGAGCAATGTGCGCTTTGCATAATATGCAGGCAATTCTTCAACAGTAATTCCATACGCTTTCGCACGCCCTTCTGCCCAACCGCCGGCCCAGATATTGCTGTCCGCAATAACTGCATCAGGATTTACAGAATTCACGCGGATTTTATCAGCTCCTAATTCTGCAGCCAGCAATCTTGAAAGATGCGCCTGTGCTGCTTTTGCAGAACCGTATCCAGTATTGTTAGGGCCAGCAACGATAGAATTTTTGGAAACGATATTGATGACATCTCCTCCAAAATTTTGCTTGCGCATAATTTCAATCGCGAATTTTGAAACAACAAATTGTCCTTTCACAAGTATGTCATACAATTTATCCCAATCTTCAATTGAATGTTCTGCAATTGGTTTTGAAATGCTGATACCGGCGTTGTTCACAATTATATCTACACCACCAAAAGCTAAAGCAGCTTCCGCAAATGCCTGTTGAATGGAATCTTTATTTGTTACATCCAACAAAACAGAAGAAGATGAATCTTTGCCAAATTGCTTTTTAAATTCTTCTTCTGCACGTTTTAATCTTTCTGCATTAATATCATTGATCACTACACATGCTCCTTCCTCTGCAAATTTTTTCGCGATTGCTTTTCCGATTCCGCCGGCGCTTCCGGTAACCAATGCCACTCTTCCACTTAATGATTTTGGTTTTGGCATGCGTTGCAATTTTGCTTCTTCCAATAACCAATATTCAATGTTGAATGCTTCTTGTCTTGGCAATGAAGTATATTCTGAAATTGCTTCCGCGCCCTTCATTACATTGATCGCGTTGATATAAAATTCGCTGGCAACCCTTGCAGTTTGTTTATCTTTTGCAAACGTAAACATGCCCACACCCGGATATAAAATCACAACAGGATTTGCATCACGCATGGCAGGACTGTTCGGATGTTTGCAACTATTATAATAATCTGCATACATTTTTCTATATGCATCAAACAACGGAGAAATTTTTTGTTTGATCGCTGTCGTGTCGGTTACATCTTCATCAATAGCAAGATTTAAAACCAAGGGAGAAATTTTTGTGCGCAGAAAATGATCCGGACAACTTGTACCCATTGGTGCTAATCTGTCGAGATCATTAGAGTTGATGAATTCGAGAACTTTATTATCATCAGTGAAATGCCCGATCATTTTTATTTGCGAAGAGCAGAAGCCTCTTAGTGTAGGCATCAACGTTGCAGCTTGCTGTTTTCTTTTTTCTTTTGGTGATGATTGAATTTTTTGACCACCGAATACAGCGCGTTTTTTTCCAAAATTATTTTCGAGATATTCTGCACATTTTTCAATTACTTCTAATGTGTTGATATAACTTTCATAGGCGGTGTCTCCCCAGGTAAACAATCCATGTGAGCCGAGCATGATGCCGTGGATTCCGGGATTATCGTCGAGGCATTTTTTTAATTTCAATCCAAGATCAAAACCGGGGCGTTGCCATTCTACCCAACCAATTGTTCCATTGAATAATTCCTGCGTGATTTTTTTTCCGTCTTTTGCTGCAGCAATGGCGATAGCTGCATCGGGATGTAGATGATCGATATGTTTAAATGGAAGAAACCCATGCAACGGTGTATCGATTGACGGGGCTTTGGAACTGAGATCGTAAATGCAGTGATTGAAAAGCTCTACCATTTCATCTTCATGCTCAATGCCGCGATAAATATTTTTGAGATTTCTTAACCGATCAACATATAATGCAGCGAGACCATTGCGTTTCATGGTACCGAGATCGCCGCCACTGCCTTTCACGTACATTACTTCCACTTCTTTGTTTGTGATCGGATCGTTTGCAAAAATTTTGCAGGATGTATTTCCACCGCCGTAGTTTGTGAGGCGAAGATCTGCACCGAGCAAATTGGAACGATACACTAGTAATGCAACTTCATCTTCCTTAAGTTTGGATGCAGTTTCTTCATCCCACAAATACGAAACGTGTTTAAATTCTTTTCTTTCCATAGTATGCTTCTAAATATTTATTAGTGATTTGCAATGTGCCGAACAGAATTACTACTGTACAAGAGTGCGACGCAACGATGTTTAATAGTAGCAATGCCGCTGACTACATAATATTTTTATTTCATTGAATTACCAATTCCTACTAACAATACGGAAAGTATAATGGTGATTATACCGATCGTAAATGTTGTTTTTGTTTTTTTGCTTACACCTTTCCACTCTTTCAAAAATATTCCCCACATGTTTGCAACTAAAATGATGAACGCCATGTGCAGGATCCAACTGCTTGCGCCGTTGCCGAGTTTGCTTTCACCCATTCCGTAGAAAAAGAATTGCAGAAACCATGTTGTGCCTGCGAGTGCGGAAAACAAATAATTTTTTGTGAGTGGTGTTGATGCGTTTGTGTAGTCGCCGAATGTTTTGTTGCGTGTGTTGAGGATCATGCACCAGATAAAGTTGGTGGCGAGCCCGCCCCAAAGCAACACGACATACGTAACATTATTTTGATACAATGGATTGAACCCTTCTGCCACGGCGGCTTGCGCCATTGGCTTACCGGCTTCGATACCGAAATTGAAACAGGCACTCATGATGCCGGAAAAAATCGCGACTATCAATCCTTTCACCAAATTAAATTCAGCAACTGATTTTTTCTTTTCTTCTTCAGGTAATTCATTTTCTTTCAACATGCCCGCTTTGCCGCAGATATAAATACCGAGCAGGCAAATGATAACACCTGCCAGCACAATTCTTCCCCACGATGTTGTGAGCAAATCGTTGAAGGTTGTTTTGCCTTCAGCCGGATTGAAATTATAATATATCGAAGGCACGAGCGCACCAAACGCAGAACAAAAACCAAGCACCACAGAATTACCGAGCGACATGCCGAGATAACGAACACCGAGACCGTAAGTTAATCCGCCAAAACCCCAGAGCACACCGAACAACATCGTGTATTTGATAGAAGAAAATGAAGCTGCTTTGATGATCTCTGCAAACCCGGGCACAGTGAGCCATGCAGCGAGTGGCGGAACGATGAGCCATGAAAATAATCCGCCGATGATCCAGTAACTTTCCCAATGCCAGCCGCGAACTTTTTTATAAGGCATGTAAAAACTGCCCGATGCGAAACCGCCGATGAAATGAAAAATTACTCCGAGTATTGCCTGCATTCGTTAGAAATTAATTTCTTCTCCGACATTTCTATCAGAGATTTATAAATTCGATTAATTTTTATAGCAATTGTATTTTTATTTCAGGAGTTATTGCCAAATAACGATTGTCAGCAACCAAAAAATTAAATGGCAGCAACGATAATAAAATTAAATCATTCATATTGCCCGTCTATCCTCAACTGTCTGTAAGTTTGTAAACGTTTTTGTAAATCAATCGCCTAATGGTTTCTGAAAATATTTATAATCTAATCGTATTCAACGAATATTCTGTTACTCCTAAATATCAGCAATTAACCAATTGCATATTGAAGAGCATTCAGGAAGGCAAAATCCAAAAAGATTATATTCTTCCTTCTATTAATGACTTAAGCTATGAATTAGATATCAGCAGGAACACCGTTGAAAAAGCCTACAAACATTTGAAAGAAATCGGAGCTATCAATTCCGTTCCGGGAAAAGGATATTTTGTTTCAAAAACTGATTTAAAAAACCACCCGAAAATATTTTTGCTTTTCAACAAATTGAGCATTCACAAAAAAATCATTTACGATTCATTTGTGAAAACGCTTGGAGAAAATGCGATCATAGATTTTTACATTTACAATAACGACTTCCTGCTTTTTAAAAAATTGCTCACAGAAAAAAATAATGGTTATACCAACTATGTCATCATTCCACATTTTCTGGACGGAGGCTCGAAAGTTCAGGAAATCATCAATGCCATCCCGAAAGACAAACTGTTATTAATGGATAAACTGGTTACCGGCATTGACGGGGAATATGCAGCGATATATGAAGATTTCGAAAATGATATTTATCATGCGCTCACTAAAGCGCTTGAACAATTAAAAAAATACAAGTCTATCAAAATAATTTTTCCGGAATATACTTATCATCCAAAAGAAATCCTGAATGGTTTTTACAGGTTTTGCCAGGATTATGCTTTTGAATATGAAGTCATCAAAAAATCAGGCTTAGATAATATTTCGGAAGGAACAGTGTACATCAGCCTGATGGAAGATGATCTTGTTCCGCTCATTAAAAAAATATTAGAGAAAAAACTGCGTGTTGGAAAACAAGTTGGTGTAATATCTTATAATGAAACACCTATCAAACAAATTATTTTGAATGGGATCACAACTATCTCATCAGATTTTGAAATCATGGGAAAAAAAGCTGCTGAAATGATTCTGAACAAATCGAAAGAACATGTTGCAGTTCCTTTCTATTTAACACTAAGAGATTCCCTATAAATTGTTGTTGATTATTTCGGATTCTTTTTTTCAGTTTGTGATTTATTTGACGCAGGTTTTATTCTTCCCGTATCTTTCAATGCATTATTCAGCAGGTATTCAATCTGTCCGTTCACACTGCGGAATTCATCAGCAGCCCATTTTTCGAGCGCTTTATAAGTGGCTTCTTCAATCCTAAGAACAAAACTTTTTTTGTCCGCCATAATTCAAAACCAATTACTGATATAAAGTTCCGGTATTCAACACAGGTGTTGCAGCTTTCTCTCCGCAAAGAACAACCATCAGGTTACTTACCATCGCAGCTTTCTTTTCTTCGTCGAGGTGAACAATATCTTTCTTGCTCAATTGTTCAAGCGCCAGTTCCACCATGCCCACTGCACCTTCCACAATTTTATATCTCGCACTCACAATCGCTGTTGCCTGCTGGCGTTGCAACATTGCACCGGCAATTTCCGCAGCATAAGCAAGATGGCTGATCCTTGCTTCTCTCACTTCGATTCCTGCAAATGCAAGCCTTTCATTCAATTCTTTTTCGAGTAAATCATTCACCTTTTCGCCGCCATCCCGCAGAGTGATGGATGCTGTGTTGTCTTCCAGACTATCATAAGGACAAGTTGTTGCAAGATGTCTAACTGCCGCTTCGCTTTGAATTTTCACATACTGGTCATAATCCGATACCTCAAAACCTGCCTTGTAAGTATCTTTCACGAGCCACACAATCACTGCGGCAATTTCAATCGGGTTGCCCATTTTATCATTCACTTTTAAAATCTGTCCGTTCAGGTTCGAAGCACGTAATGAAATTTTATAAGCCTTATAAAAAGGATTTACCCAAAGCAAGCCGTTTTCTTTCACAGTCCCCACGTATTTTCCAAAGAAAACACAAACGTTGGAATGGTTTGGGTTAACAACCATTAAACCTTTCACCAGAAATAAAAACACCAATAAAAAAAGCACAGCCACAAAACTTAATAACGGATTGGCACCATCTCCGTTAGAGGCGAAAATAACAACAGCTACTATGATGCTCATGATCGCAAAAAACAGTGCTACAAAGCCAGACACAGGTTTAATTATCTTTTCCATAAAAATCAATTTGATATTAAAATGATATCAAACCTAAAACTAAACTTTGGATATTCAAAAACAATTTTGATGGCTGGGTTCATATTTTTTAATTGAAGCCTGATAATCAATTAGAAAAAAATTTCTGTCAACACTTAAAATGGCGTAACTTAATGGGGTTCTTTATTTACTCACTCAAAATTTGCCATCATGAATATCGTACAACGCGTAGAGCTTTGGGGCGATAGGCATCACCCCAAATGGCTTGATATCATCCGCATTGCTTTAGGTATTTTTCTTTGCTACAAAGGCATTCAGTTCCTCAACAACATGAGCAGCATGATTGATGTGATGACGAACAAAGTTTCGTTCGGCTCATTCACGATTGTTATGCTCAGCAATTATGTTGCGTTCGCTCATTTACTGGGCGGGGCATTACTGATTTTGGGCATACTAACGAGGTTTGCATGCCTGATACAAATTCCGATTTTGCTTGGCGCTATTTTTTTAATCAATTCTTCTGGCGATTTGCTGAAACCATTTTCAGAACTGTATCTCGCCATTTTGGTTTTGCTGTTGCTGATTTATTTTTTGATTATTGGCAATGGACCGTGGGCATTTAAGCTTTCCGATAAATAAAAAATGCCACAGAGCCACTGAAACACAGAAAATTCTGTGTTTCAGTGGTAATAACCTTCCTCATTAAAAAGTCAATTGAACATTCTTGTAGAGCTATAACTACAATGTGATGTGAAGGAAATTACATGGTAATCATAAAGGTTACTATTTTTTAAGGATTGTTTGCAGCGTTACTTTGTATCAGAATTACAGCAGAAACCTGAACTGTGCTCTTTGAAAACTAAAATTCTATATCCTGAAAACGGTCTCGTTACCCTTTGAAAAACCAAAATCCAGAACCGTGAAAAAAACAGGAGGGTGCAACATGCGGCTTCGAGAAAACGAAGCCTGAAAATGAATAACAATTAAACCGTTACAAATTCATTTAACCCTAATCCAGTACCAGCACTGTTGCGCCTTCCTTAATTTTATTTCTTTCGTTTTATTTTAGTTTTCGTTCCTGATTTTATTGTTTGATTATTAAGTTCAAATCCATTAGCATAGAAGAATAAATTAATTGATAGTCGTTGCAATTCGAAATGCAGATGGCTTCGTTCCTCGCCATGACGTGCAGCCGCAAATTAATTTTGAAAACGCATCGGCAACCCGAAGCTTAATAGTGCACAACTGATAAAAGGAGCGTCGCAACGATGACGAAGAGAGAACAAATGCCCGTAACAAAAATCAAGCTGTCTTTCTGTAATTTAAAACTGCCCACACATTTAGAACGAGGCCAATGATCGCCATTGCAATCAGGTGACCGGTGATGTCGCTGAAACCGCTTCCTTTGAGTACGACGGTGCGCATGATTTTAATGAAATGACTCGGTGGAAATGTTTGTACGATTGCCTGCGCCCATGCGGGCATGCTATCCACCGAACTGAACACGCCGCTCATCATATTGAAAATATTAATGAAGAAAAATGAAAGCGACATAGCTTGCATTTGTGTTGCAGAATAGGTGGAGATGAGCAGCCCAAGCCCAAGCATTGCGAACAAATAAATTACGAGAGAAGTATATAGCACAAAAATATTCCCGACGGGAACGATGTGATAAAAGATTCGTCCGATTAACAACCCAAGTGTGAAGATGACGATGCCAAGCACTAAAAACGGGACGAGCTTGCCGATGATGAAAATATGTTTTTTGATAGGCGTCACATTTATCTGTTCAATGGTGCCGTTTTCTTTTTCCTGCACAATGTTGAACGCAGATTGCATTGCACTTAATGCAGTGACAAGCGTTACGAGAATCGCAGGCACCATGTACAAATTATAATTCATGAAAGGATTGTACCAGTTGGAAGATGCAACAGAAATTTGTGGCGCATCAACAGTTGCATTGTGCGTCCACTCAACGCGGATATCATTATCAAAATCACGAACGATGCTGGAAAGATAACTGCCTCCGAGATTTGCTTTTGTTCCCTCAATAGCGTTGATGGCGACAAACATTTTCTCGGAATTTTCGCGCACTAAATTTTTTTCGAAGTTGAGAGGAATTTGCAAAGCAAGGTCCGCTTTGTCCTGCTCTACCATTTTCAACGCTTCTTTGTATGAAGAAACATAACCTGCGAGTTTGAAATTTCCGCCTGCAGTAATTTTATTGATAAGCTTTTGAGAAAAAGTGGAATGGTCGTTATCGACCACAACAATTGAAACATTCTTCACGGAGAAATCTGCAGCGAGCGGCATTAATATCAATTGTATCGACGGCGCAATAATGAGAATGCCAAGCAAAGATTTCCTGCGCATCAATTGCCTGAATTCTTTTTCCAACAAAAAAAATAATGTTCTCATTGCAACCTCGTTTTAAATTTTCGCAAGCTCACAGCAAATAAAAAAAAGCACATAGCTGAAAGGATTAAAGTTTCTTTCCATACTGCGCTAAACCCAAGACCTTTTAACATCACACGTTTCACAATAATAAAATACCAGCGCGAAGGAACCAGGTTTGCGAGCACCTGCATCACGATTGGCATATTTTCAATCGGGAATAAAAATCCGGTGAGCAACATTGTCGGAAGCATCATACCCATCAGTGATGCAGTCATGGCGGATTGTTGTGTTTGCGCATTGATGGATAATAATAATCCGATTGATAATGATGTGAGAATAAAAAGCATGCTGCAAAATGTGAGCAGCAACACGCTACCTTTCACCTGCAAATCCAAAAAAACAGAGCTAAGAATCAGTATGATAAAAAGGTTTACTACGGAAATAATCAGGTTGGGTGCAAGCTTTGCGATGATGATATAAATTGTTTTGAATGGTGACACCAATAAAATTTCCATCGTGCCTAATTCTTTTTCTTTCACGATGGCAACAGATGTCATCATCGTGCAAACGAGCATGAGCACAAGCGCCATAACACCCGGAACAAAATTCGGAGCTCCGCGCAGTTCAGGATTGTAAAGCATTTTAACCTCAGGAACAATTTGAAGCGGTTGTACATTTCCGTTAGTCAGTTCAGCATTGTAATCATTAATAATATTCGTGACATAGTTGGTAACGGTTGTTGCAAGATTCGGGTCAGATGCATCGGCAATCACCTGAATAGTTACTTTATTCGTGTGTATCAAATCATTTCCGAAATTCTGCGGAAAAATCACAGCCATTTTTATGACGCCTTTTTTAAATGCTGATTGCAACTCGTCAGCACTTTGCAAGCTCTGCTGTATATTGAAATATTTGCTTGAGCCAATCTTGCTGATAATTTTCGTTGTCACTGCATCTTTGGAATAATCAGCCACTACAATTTTGCTATCCTTTACTTCATTGCTCAATGCAAAACCAAACAGTATAATCTGCGCAATCGGCAAACCGAAAAGCATCAGCAACGTTTTCCTGTCTCGGAAAACGTGCAGAAATTCTTTTTTAATGAATGTTATTAACTGTGAATGCATTGATGACTTATTAATAGTGCATTTCTGTTTCTGTGAACAATTATTAATTAGTAATTATTAATTAATAATTTATCCATCACTTCGTTTCGCTTTTCTTGCCAATTGATAAAATACATCTTCCATATTATCGCAATTAAATTCATGTTTCAGATTTGCAGGGCTGTCAAGCGCAGCAATCACTCCATCCACCATTATTGAAACACGATTGCAATATTCAGCTTCGTCCATATAATGTGTTGTCACAAAAACCGTCACACCTTTATCTGCAGCGTGATAAATCAAATCCCAGAATTGCCTCCTCGTAACCGGGTCAACACCACCTGTCGGTTCATCTAAAAAAACAATATCAGGAGCATGAACAATAGAGACTGAAAATGCCAGTTTCTGCTTCCATCCTAATGGCAATGCGCTTACCAATGTTTTCTCTTCATTTTGCAATCCCAATTCGTCAAGCAATTCTTTGGTTTTTTCTTTGATTTGTTTTGTGCGCATTCCATAAATGCCTGCATAAAAACGAATATTTTCTGCAACGGTCAAATCATCATACAAAGAAAATTTCTGGCTCATGTAGCCAATGCTCATTTTTATTTTTTCGGTTTGAGTGAACACATCAAAGCCTGCAACAGAAGCCTTTCCTGATGTGGGTTTCAGCAAACCGCACAGCATGCGCATGGCTGTTGTTTTGCCGGCTCCATTCGCCCCGAGAAATCCAAATATTTCTCCTTTGCCAACTTCAAAACTCAATTCGTTACAGGCAATAAAATCGCCGAAACGTTTCGTGAGTTTTTCTGTTTTTATTACGTGTTCCATTTTAATTTTTCAACAGTTCAATAAAACAATCTTCAATGCTGGGAGTAATGACTCCAATGCTCACATCATTATGACCTTTGCTTTTTAAATAATTCAATACTTCTTCTTCGCCAGATTTGAATGTCGTGTGCAACGCATCACCAAATGCAAAACAGGTTTCCGTACCGGGATAATTTCTCACATCCTGTAATAATTTGAAAGCATTTCCTGATTTTATCGCGTATAGTTTTTCGGTGTAAGACTCAACAATTTTCTCAGGCGTATTAATTGATAATATTTCACCTTTCTGAATCAAAGCAATCCTGTCACAAAGATTTGCTTCATCCATATAAGGTGTTGAAACAAGAATAGTAATTCCTTGGGCTTTCAGTCTCTTCAGCATTTCCCAGAATTCTTTTCGCGAGACAACATCAACACCTGTAGTCGGTTCATCTAAAAACAAAACATCTGGTTTGTGAATGAGTGCACAACACAATGCCAGTTTCTGTTTCATGCCTCCGGATAATTTTCCTGCACGGCGGTTTTTGAATGGCTCAATCTGGACGTAGATATCTTTGATTAAATCATAATTTTTTTCAATCGTTGTTCCGAAAACTGTGGCAAAAAAATTCAGGTTTTCTTCAATAGTTAAATCCTGATACAAACTGAACTTTCCCGGCATGTAACCCACACAATTTCTTATCTGTTTGTAATCTTTCACTACATCGAATCCATTGACACTTGCAGTTCCTTCATCAGCTAACAATAATGTGGTAAGTATTCTGAATAAAGTCGTTTTTCCTGCGCCATCAGGGCCAATCAAACCAAACATTTCTCCACTCTTCACTGAGAACGAAATATTTTTTACACCTGTAACAGTTCCTTTGTTATAAGTTTTTTTGATGTTGTTTAATATGATGGAATGTTCCCGGTTCACAATTAAAAATCGTTGCTTAAATTTTTGATTTAGAATTTCACAGTTTTACTTCACCGTACATCCCCAATTTTATATAACCATCATTCTTCACTCTGATTTTTACTGCATACACAAGGTTTGCACGTTCATCTTTTGTCTGGATTGTTTTCGGAGTGAATTCCGATTTGTCGGATATCCATGAAATCTGCCCGGAATATTCTTTATAATTTTTTGTACCACTATCAATATATACTTTCACTTGTTGTCCAAGTTTTACATTCGACAATTGCGAACCGGTGATATACCCTCGCAATGTAATTGTATCAAGATTTGCAATTTTATAGATGGCTTTTCCTACAGTTGTCATCTCACCTTCAAGTGCATATTTCGTCAGCACTGTTCCACTAATAGGATTAATAATCTGACCTTTGTTAATTTGATCCTGTATTTGTGCAACAGATTTTTCCAATGGGTCTTTTTCGCTGAAGATGGTTCTGTTTTGTGTAGAGATATTTGAATTATCCAACACAATCTGTTGTTTTGAAACTGCAATCTGCTTTTGTAACTGGTCAATTTGAGAATTGATATCATCTAATTGTTTTTGAGTGGCAGCATCTGCTTTCAATAAATTTTCAGTTCTTGTTTTCTCTCTTAATTGTTGAGCCAATTGCACTTCCTGAACAGTCAATTGCTTTTTTACCAATTCAATTTGCGGAGTTGGATTGGTTGTTTTTTGTTTCAATGCCTGAATCGTTGCCTGCACTTGTTGTTTCTGCAATTCAATATTGCTGATATCGATATTACCAACAACATTTCCTTTCGGAATAATATCACCTTCTTTTATCGGTAACGCTAATATTTTTCCACTTTGCTCTGCAGAAACAATCACTTCATCAGACTCAAATACGCCTGATGCATCAGTTTTGAGTTTGTCCTGGTTGCATGAAGACAAAAAAGCTAATGCTAAAAAACTAAAAACTAAAAGGGAAATGGAAAATTGATAATTCAAAAATGATAATGCTTTCATTCTATATCCAAATTTTATTTTTGAAACTTCATTCATATACAGAGTTTTATTTCTTGTAGTAACAGTTTTAATGTTTGTAGCTTTCACTATCCATTTTCAATTAAAAAATTATCAATTACCTGAAGTGGTTTTATGGTTGTATTGAGACATCAACAACTGCACTTCATGCAACACTTTATCCTGCCTTGCCTGCGCTTCCGCATTCACATCTGTTAAAAAATCATTCGCACTGATGACGCCATTCTGCAATTGCGCAGATGAGGATTGTTTCACAGACTGCCTCAATTTGATGATATCATTATCAGACTGAATCAGATCTTCATATCTCTTTATATCGGCGTTTTGCTGTTTTAGAGTGAGCTGCGTATTGAACAAAAAAGTGTTTTTATTCGACTCAACAATATCTCTGTTGTTTTTATTAATCATCAAATCTTTTTTATAAGTATAAAGCGAACCGATGTTCCAGCTAAGGCGGAGACCGGTGATATAATAACCTGAAAGATTCGTTGACAAAAAATTTACCGGGGAAGGTTTTCCTAAACCACCTTGAAAGAACGCATCTAATTTTGGATAAAGATTAATTTTTGTAAGCTTCTCTTGTTGCAGGTATTCTTTCGCCTGAAGA